>Ga0209208_10007411_pt1 | contig 14863 bp, 10 predicted proteins | sample S1TSphfallax_3_FD_187694 | JGI IMG/M metagenome (GOLD analysis project Ga0209208, IMG submission 187694) | Host-associated microbial communities from peat moss isolated from Minnesota, USA - S1T2_Fd - Sphagnum fallax MG (SPAdes) (version 2) | ecosystem: Host-associated > Plants > Peat moss >...
ATGTGTGCAAATTTTGCAGCCGGTTCTTCTGCAGAGATCCAGAAATGCAGTGGTTGTGAGGAATCATGGCAAAGATTTCTGGAGTAGCTGTAATAATAGACGGTGTTTTATTTGGGGTCAAGATGAAGCCAAAGTGATGATCATCCAGATTCCATAAGAAGATTTAGCCAACTTTGGCTATAAACAAGGTATACAAAAGTTTTAAAAACATTTAAGCATATTTCTATATTTTTTCATTGCCAAATCAAGCCAGATATGAGAATCCAAAAAATGTGAAAGCTGCTATTTTTTAAAATTTATTTTTTTGAAGTCTAATGATTGAAATACTGAAAGTCACTTTTTATTTCAATTTTTTTTTACAAAAAAACTTTGCCTCGCCACTTTCTCGAAATATTGCCAGTAAAAAACAAGGCTGGTGAGGAATCATGGGAACCAGAACAAACCTTGATGTGTTTCGTTTCAAAGAAAGGAAGTTGAACCCGACTAGCAATAAACCTTATAATGGGGAGGGGGTTCCCAAGCAGGTTCTCAGTTTTAAACCCTATCTGTATGAGTGTTTCTTTATTTTAAAAAAAATTATTGGTGGAAAAATTTGGAGAAAAAAAGTCTACATATGGACAGAAAGACTTTTTTTTCTTATGAGAATCTCAAGGAAAGTGTGCAACCTTGGCCATTACATCACACTGAACAATTTGTTCACCTCCAATCTTACTTAGAGGAGAGGATCTTCACCCACATCCCCCATTTGGGCCTCTACAAGTCTTTACCACATCCAACAAAAGATGATGCTTGACTGGAGCTGCCTCACTTCTCTTGAACAACTACCCCTATCATATAAACCCTTCAATTAGTTAGGTTGCGGTGTTGTGAGAACTTGTCCAGTTTTGTGAACCAGAAGTGTATTTACAGTGTGATGTCGTATGCTCTGGCTGCCTGCTCCATATTAGCCCCCTTGATAGTTAGTTATTGAGATTTCGTCAAGATCTTTATCAAGTAGGAATTGTGGTTTGTGTTGATCTAGCTATTCAAAGTTTGGATTGCATCAGCAACCAAAGTTTGTCCATTCATGAAGAAAACAGAGTTTTGTCAGGATAAATTGTTGATGTGATTTAGTTCCGAAGGTTTACATGCCTCAGCAGTAAATGGGTGTACAAAAGTAGTGACAATAACACAAAAGGAAGATTTGGCAGGGTTGGCATCTTTGAGGGGATGGGAGTTTCTAAGGGGGCTTCTAAGCTGGGTGGGTGTAGAGAGCACTTTTGGGGATTCATGCTCATTCAAGTAGGTTTATTTGCCTATGGACTAGATAAGATGTGTTTGTTTTGAGTCCTCCAAACTTGAGTAGCAATCATGAATTTATGCACTTGTGTATGTGCCAAAAGGATGGGAGAGAATGTGCAAATGCATAGGAAGAGGGTTGAACTCTTCATTTGTCTAAAGTAGTGGCGTTCTTGCTCGAAACTGAAACATCTCAAAGAAAAAATTGTGGCACTATTGGGGTATGCCACTCTTGAGATTTTAAGGACCACTGGGGTGTGAAAGCAAGGTCTATCTAAACCATGGTAGAGCCAGGGTCCATTCTCACTCTTGTTGGGACAGTGACACAACCATTGTTGAATCGAGTTGTGAAAGCTGCAGAAATTGCCATCAACTACAACAAGTATTGTAGTAGTTTAAATGTTCAATTGTTGCGGCTGCAGCCTTTTTTAGACCATGCCCTTGTGTCCTGTCATACAAATCAAGATGTATGTTTACTGCACACATGGTTGGATGATCTTGAAAAAAGCTTGAATCATGCAGAGATGACATTGACCAAGTGCATTGATCAACAGCCAAAATATTACAATATTTGGTTGAGGCATCAGTTAGCCAAGGAAATTCTGAATGTGACAAAAAGTATCAATGATCTCATCCATCAAGCTTCTTCTTTGGTTGGGTTGGATGTTGGCTTGTCAATATTGCAAGATGTTCAAACAATGAAAGATATGATGATGGAGGAGTCAAGGAAGCATTTGTCAAATGTCACAAGACATTATCTTGACAAAGATCAGTATCGCAATGTTACTGCTTTATCAAGCGAAGCAACATATGCAATCCAAACTGCCTTTCATGAAATGTCAAGTAATGAGGCCACACCTTATGAAGGAGGTTGTGAGATAGAGGTTGATAAATCAATGCCATTGTTTCAGGTACCATCACATTCACAACATTTGTCATGAAAATTTTGTGAAGTGCTTATATATGTCCAATTTATAGACATAATGAACTACTTTTCATGAATGCTGAAGAATGAGGTCACACCTTGTGAACAAGGTTGTGAGATAGAGGTTGACCAATTGATGCATTGTTGCAGGCACCATCACATTCACAACATTTTTCACCGAAATTTCGTGAAGTGCCTCCACTTGTCTTTGGCTTGGACAAATTCACAAAAACAGTGAAAGACTTGCTCCTAACAAAGGGAGATGATGCAAGTGCACACTATGTTGGAGTTTGGGGAATGGGTGGGGTTGGGAAGACTCTCCTTGCTCAAAGAGTTCACAACAGCATGGACTTGCAACAAAACTTTCAAGAAGTGCTTTGGCTGACTGTGGGCCAAAATCCAAACATAATGTCACTTTATGGCAACTTGAGCAACCAACTAGGTGGTCCAAATTTGAACTACCAAGATGGTCAAGTTGAGTGCAAACATAAATTGTACACAAGGCTCTCACATACACGGGCACTTCTCATTCTAGATGATGTTTGGGAATCGAATGTTGTTGAGTGGCTTGATGTAGCCAAAGGACCTGGAAGTGTTACATTGTTGACCACTAGGAATCAACATGTATTGCAAAGAGTAAGAGCAACTGAAGTGGGTTTGACCAACCTTTCGGTGGCAGATAGTTGGAGCCTTTTTGTGTGCATGCATTTGGACAGTCATCAATTGTTCCCCATGAACTAGAGGAAACAGCTCAGTTGGTGGCTAAAGAGTGTAAAGGACTTCCCTTGGCTCTCAAAGTGATAGGTGGAGTCATGGCTGGGAAGAAATCACTTGGAGAGTGGAAACGTGAACTAAACAAACTACAAGATTCACGTGTGAACAATCAAGATGTGGGAATCCAATTGTTTGAACATCTCAAGATTAGTTATGATGACTTGAGGAATGTTGATCATCCCAATGCCAAAGAATGTTTTCTTTACTTTGCAGCATTTCCTGAAGATGCCATGATAAGACAAACAACATTGTGTGATTATTGGGCAGCAGAAGGTTTGGTGCCTGGGCATGTTGGAGATGAGCGTGAAGAGGATGTGTATTATGTGTTGGGGTTGTTGATAGGTCGATCATTAATTGAGTTAGGTGATGAAAGATCTTGCAAAATTCATGATGTCATACGAGACTTGGCTTTCTACATAATACAACATGATGCACTTGTGCAAAAACAACTTGCTCTCTACAAGCCAGGTCGACATTTGGAGGAATTCCCGCATGAATGGATAATGCATTCTGGAGAGTTGCTTGGAGCTCAAAGATTATCATTGAAAGACAACAAAAACTTAAAGATGCTCCCTACCAAATTTTGTGCACCTAAATTGCAAACGTTGCTTCTTGATAGATTGGACTTGAAGGAGTTGCCAAGAGGGTTTTTAACGGGTGTCCCAAATCTCAAGGTTTTGGATTTGAGTTGGAATAGGTATGTGCAAATTTTTTTTCAAGAACTTTGCAAGTTTGAAAATTTGATGTGAAAAAATTGAGGAATGATGTGGAGTTTACCAACGAATCATTATTGATTGAATGCCTTTCAACTTGTTACTTAAAGCTACTACCACATTTTACAATTTGGTGTACATATGACATGTTTTTGAATTCAATTAAATTTCAACTATTGTTGGATTTATAAACATCAATGTTAAACACCTTTGTTTATGGAGTTGGTCATGACAAATGTAGCATTTTCATTTCTTGAATGACAAATATGAAAATGCACATTTTAATGTAAAAACAAATTGAATGGGTTTTCATAGTTGAGTTGTTGGCAGGTCCATTGAATCTCTACCAAAGGAGCTTGGCCATCTCATACATTTGGTGTATCTTAGCCTTGAAGGTTGTGAGAACCTGAAGGAGTTACCAAAGTCAATAGGGAAGCTCCAAAAGCTGGTTTTTCTTCACCTTTCTTCTTGTTCAAGACTAAAGAAACTACCAACATCAATAGCCAAGCTACTCATGTTGGAGAATCTTGATCTAAGGTCTTGTGAGAAGTTGGAGTATCTTCCTGTTGAAATGAGCAATCTAAAAGCACTACAATCCCTTCAAATTCGTCGGTGCAACAAATTGCAATGGCCAAAACCACAATCCAAGCACTCAAATTGGCTTTCTCATGATAACATATTACTGGAGTTGGTGGCTCTTAAACAACTCAACATTGATGGTCCTTTGAAGATTTTGGAGTCAATGCATACTACAACTACAAAGTTGAATATGAGATCACTTGATATTGGGAAGTTGTCATCATTTCCAACTCTAATGCAGTCAATGGTGGAACTTGAAGGGCTCGAGATAGTTGAACTTGGCCCTAGGATCCGAGCCTTGCCATCATGGATGACATCATTTTTACAACTCAAGAACCTCACAATGGTGAATTGTGAAAGTGTGGAAAGCATTCCTGCCTTGGACACTCTTCCCATGTTACTCCAATTGAAACTTTGGAGACTTACATCAATCACAAAGCTTCCAGGGTCATTCACACGCATGGGTGGGTTTCCAACTCTTGAAGTTTTTGATTTATATGAGTGTGAGAAGCTCACTGAATTTCCTGAAGTGGAGGAAGGTGCCATGCCCAAGCTAAGAGAATTAGGGTTGGTAGGGTGTGTTTGTCTTCAAAGCTTGCCACTCTCTCTTTCTCTCCTTAGCAATGTTCAAGAGTTGGATGTGTCAGATTGTAATGACAACCTTTTGACCTTTTGTAAGGTGAACTTCAGAGACTCACCAATCTGGAAGAGTTTTACAGTGGATGGCAAGTGTTTGATAACCAAGGAGGAGATTTGAGTTTTTCCAGTGGGAAAAGCAATAGAATGAGGAAGTGTAAATGTCCATTCCAAGGTAGGGATGGATTATGCAATAGTTGGGGAACTCTGAACAATTTGCTGATTAGAGGTCAAAGCATGGGGGAGTACATCATTGGGTAAGTGAACTCTTCTTAGGTTCCACAAGTGAACAAAATGAGGTGGTGCTTCAAGGCAGCTCAAAGCTGGAAAACAATGAGAGCAGAGGAGAGGGAACCCTTGTAAGATTTCTAATTGCTCGTAGTGGGTCAGTTGCTTGTAATCAAAACTACATTCAGTTTGCCCACATCATTCAGCAAGGGGGAACCTTGAATATGTGGTTTGTTCTGGTTTGCAGATGGAGTACTGGTTTTTTTATGCATCTAATCTGTCTGAGACTTTCATGCTTATGCTTAAAACCTATCTGCTCATCAGAATCATGTTGACAAAGCTTTGTACACATTCAGAACAGATTCAAGAAAGCTTGCCCCCAGAGTATTCATGACATTGATCACTAATAAGTGTAAACAGTATGTATACACATCTACCATCAAGCATACACTGTCAAGAGTAACTCTCTATAGGCCCTGTGTAATCTAACAATAGATGTTGTTTGAGAAAATCTTGAAGTGTCTTTTGCATCTAGCATCCACTGATGCTCCAGAGGCTACAATGCAAATCCTATGTGCCTCCAGCACTATCCATTTACTTGGAATTATGGAACCACCCACACATATAGAAGTTGAGTGTAGATTTTAGACACACCTCTAAGAAGAGAGTGGTCAGAGAAGAATGGATTGACAATAAACTGCAGGTGAGAAGTGAGCCAGTTCCTTGGCACAAAAATCTGTATCTATCGAAGAATAAGAAAATGGGTGGTAATACTTACAATGCAACAACCTCCTGTGGCTTGTAGCACATTGTTTCTGAGAGGCACTTTGTGTCAGAATCATCAACTTTCTCAGATATTGCATGTTTTGTGACTTGGAAAAGACAATTGGTAATTTGACAAGAATATTTGGGCAATTCAGCAACCAAACATACTGCCTAAACCAGTTCTTGACTTGACAACAGGAGGTGGTGTCCAACAACTGCCAAAAGGTCATATCAATGAAAACCAGTGCCATTCCTTTTGTTCACTTAGCAGTACAAAATAGGTTTCACATAGTAAAGAAAAATTACAAGCTCAAATACCCAGCATCACCCTATGCTTGTAGCTAAAGTACTAAATACACAGAGTCCAGGCCTGAATTCAAAATGCATTTACAAGGCATGACCAGGGATCAACAAAGTCATGGATGTTAGTGAATTTTGAGGTTGCTCATACTTGTGGGATAGCTCAGGTAGCATGAACAAGCAACTTTCGTACTTTCACCAAGACTCCAGCTTCTCCAAAACAATTACACAAAAGAAAGAACAATAGAAATATCCTCAGGACATAAATTTAAAATTGCCCCTTTTCTTGTTTGAGGAGAATCATCGGGAACTGAACATAATGTAGACAATGGCAGTGAATGAAGAAAGTTGAACCAAGAATTGAGGCTCCTTCCCAGATACATGCTATAACCCACCAAGAGTTTGTGTGAGCTCCACCTTTGCATTCTGCAAGCTTTTGCAAGCAAGATCCAAACCCTCGGGCAAGGAGCCTCTAGTTTCTCTCACTTGTGTGTTGATCTGATCTACCAACACCTCCATCTTCACAATGCTATCTCGCAGCTGGTTTGTCTCCTGTGGTGGGTACAGAGATGCACCAAACTCATCCATTTCAGCTCCAAGCCCTTTGCAATGCTTGAGTACATCCTCTAAGAAGACAGTGGAGGACTCTTCTGTGTCTTGAGGCATCTCTGCAGCTACATATAGAAGCTGCTTGATGAATCCAAGAGAAGAGTCCACCACACCTTTTGCTGCCTCAACCACTGCAATCTCCTCCTCAGAAAGTTGCTCATTGAAATCCAAGCTTTCAACACCAGAGTCGCCATCTCCATTGCTTGTTTCTTCATCTCCATGTCCACAGTGCTCATGACCAGAGTGATCGTGAGAATGAGAAAGATTGTCAGAAAGTCTGTGTCCATCATTTTCATGTTCACAATGAGAATGACCAGGATGATTGTGAGAGTGGTGCTGTGAATGATCATGGCCATGGTTGTGCCCAGAATGAGTGTGATCATGTCCACAATGACCATGGCCAGAATGATCATGAGAATGAAGGTCATGCGAGTGATCATGGCTACAATGGTCGTGTCCAGAGTGATCATGGCTGTGGCTATGGCCAGGACGGTGCCTACCAGCTTCATTCCTTGTCGCATCACCATGATCATGGCCACAATCACAAGCATTGTGCTCAGAGCTCCGTCCTTCTCTCATCTCCTTGATCTCTCGCAACACGTCCTTGACAGAAGTGGCCACTTGAGCAAGGCTCCGGCCGATGGCTCCTCGGTTTGTGAATGGCGTCTTTTTCAGCGTGTTGCAAGCTTCCCACACACATCCAACCAGTGCAGGTAACACTGCCTCACACTCTTGCTTCTCCGCTCCTTTGATAGAGAAAGAGACGGCCCGGGTGAGAAGGGTGAGGCTTGCATCCAATACCTGCTGCGCGGCATTGCGAATCGTGACAAGCAGAGTGGGACCAGCACCGACAGTACAGCCATGGCAGAGCAACAGCAATCCTTGCAAGCAATCGAAATAGGTCTTCAATGCTTGGTTTGCGTCTTCAACTTTTACCCCTTGAGCCCACAGCATCCCTATTGTGGTCGCGTGCTTCGCCACCTGCTCCGCCACCTTCTTCACCTCTCCCCAATCTCCCTTGACTCCCTCTATAGGTGCGGTGTCGTTCAAGAGCAAGACAGTCTCACGAAGCGATGCCGTTCCTCGCTGCAATGACCTCGACAAGTCAGCTACTCGTCCTTTCTGAGTCCGCCCCATCTCTCTATCTCTCTCTCTCTCTCACACACACACACAATCTGTCTCTGTCTTTCCCTCCCCAAATGATGATCCCTAAATCTTGGCCGCCTCCCTTCGACCTTTCCTTTTCTCCGTCCAAAGCGCCACGCACCCGCGTACACAACGACCAGCAAGAGAAATACTACAGCAGATAGCCTTTGTACCAGTCTTCTGCAAATCGCCGCAAGCCTCCCACTACAAACAATCCCCTGAACCCAAAAACTAAAGAAAATCGGCCACTTTTCTCCACTTCCTTCTCCGTCAAATATAACACAAGCTTCGTCGCGCAGCCAAAGCGCGTGAGATCACAAGCGAGCTGCCCTTTTGTCGTCGTCCTACCACTCCCTCCACACCAACACAGAAATTCTGGAGCAAAAAGAAAGCCCTAAAAACAGAGAGGCAAGCCTTTTCCTTCTTGAAGCAACAGCGGAACAAGTTTCACAGGCCAATTCTGCCATCTTTGTGTAAATTAAGAGTCAGAAAATGCCATGTCCAGACTCCCACTTTTCTAGATTAGGGTGGATTATTATTAATTGGCATCAGATTCTTCCTTTTGTAATCAGCATACTTGGAGTATTGCGTCTATAATCTGCTGCATACAATTTGAGAAGGCTCCAATTGTTCCTCTCAGAGTGATCAATCGGCAGAATTTGATCTCTCTTATTATAGCTGGTTAATTTCTTGGAATGGGGTTGGCTTTGCACATTACAGCTCAGACTTATTATACCCTAGTGGCCTTCGTCTAGGCTCAAGCTTTGCCTTAGCTCTTGTCCACAGCTATGTGCAGGGTTCCATTCGTACTTGAATCTTAAGATTCATGGAAATTGGCATTTAAGTTCTATTGTTGGAGTTCTATTGGTGGGACAACATCCACTCGAGCATACTGTTACACATTTGTACAAAGTTACCTGGATATCAAAAAGAAAGATGTAAATCAGACACAACAAAACCATGAATTTGAGTCAGGATTTCACAACACACCCACTGTGTATCTATTCAAAATTGAAGAAAACTTGAATGCTAAACCTTGGGCAGCAATTGGCCACCATGTGATGATAACAGATGACAGCAGACACCAGTAATGATTCACATATGGTGATCTTGGTGATGAACTCATACAAGTACAGTATAAGATTTTGTTAAACTGAACTATAAAGTCAAGATTATGAGGGTGTGTTGACATACCTACATGAGAATAGGGAGACATGAAGCTTTCTGAACACAAAGAAACCTCAAAAGTAGTATGTGTTGATATGTAGCTTCCACAGTGAAGAGTACAACATTCACCATGCAGTTAAAACTGTCCAGTGTAAGCTTATTGACTTACTGAATTCAAATGACAATGTGCAGACCTCACCTTGAACAGATTCCACTGACTTGCTAAGACCACTGTAATTCCATAGTTTGGCTAAGTGGTACTGACTTCTTTCCTCAACAGGTTTGGTCCAATGTCATTTTACTTCTGCCCCCACATGTCATCTTGTTCTAAGCTCTGCAGGACTCCAGATGTCTGCAAAGCCATACCTATGCTAACCAGATAACTCAGTTATCTCCAACATAGCTCAATTCTTCCTGATGACCAAGAGGCCTAACAGCTTTGCCAGACCCAATCCAATGTAGCTGTGCGGTTTTGACCTGGAGAAATAGGGGTTGAAACAACAGTGTATGGAACTGACCATGCTATCTAAACTGCATAAACTTGTCACTTAGTGACAACAAGTAGTTTCCAGAAATAGCAATGCATCATCCACCAAGACTGCCAGGAGAAAACGATGTGATATTTACTAAAAGTGGTGAGGAAACCTCTGAGCTAGACCAAATAAACCCAAGGTCCCACCTGTATGAAGCAATGCCACCTTACCCCCATCTTTTGATTCTTCTTCACAGCAAAGTTCCTGTGCCACTTCCCAGCCAGCAAGTGTGTAAATGGGATCCAGTAGAATACCATTGCTTTGAGCAATGTGCTGACATGCTGCTATCTCCCCTGCATAGATTTTGCCAAATCTGCACCAAATCAAACAACTTGTTAGAGTCTGAAACAATGCAATCCACATAATGGTAGAAATGCTAAACTCCATCAATATAGGAAAGAGGCATGTAGCATTTTTCTCCTATTTCAAATTGTGACGAAAATCAGAAATGGATGAGGATACACAAATCACAGGATTACATACTTGCGGGGCCTGCACCTTTCTCGCCAAATGATTGGAAGGTTATCACCTCGGCAAGGGAAGTCACAATACAATTCCTTGGGGACAGACTGTTGTCTGAACTCTGAGAGGAGACTCTCTGCATGCCTCTTGTAACCCTCACAGTTGTCTGCCAGCATCACACCCACAACCTGCCAATGGAGTCTACCAAATTCACCAACAAAGTTCCAACAAGTTGGAGAAGTACGGGCAATAGTGTCCTGTGACTAGCCAAGTTACACAATTGCAACCCTAAACTAAGATACATCTATGAGATTGCAGAGGAAAATCCACAATAACAATGTGAAGGGAACATGACAATGAGTGTGGTCATAACCTTATGAGTGTTGCTCACAAAGTGTCAGACCATCAGCTTCATCTTCAATAGCAGTGATGAGCTGCCATAACTCCCCACTGACCCCAAACTGAGATAGGATACATACAGCTATCTTAGCAGCTTAGAAAACCTTGAACCATTACCTTACCAGGACAGTTATGTAAATGAATTGAGAATGCTGACATAGTGATCCTACCACCAAGTAGAAAATAACAGAAAACACACTCTGCAATTGAACTTCAGTGTAGCAAAACATACCTGAAAAGTACAATGCCTAGTGCAAGGCCAACAGCTGTGGTTCCTGTGCCACAGTCAACAACAATCCGCAAAATGCCTTCCATTCCAAAACAGCTTGGCTGTGACAAATAATCGACCAGTCGTATCAATCCTAGACATCCACCAGGTATGGAGCACCTTAGCCAAGCATGACCCAGAACTGCAGATCTGCATGAAAAGAAGCACCTGACAAAGTGTTGACAATCAACAAGACCAAGGGACAGTGCAGGTGGTAAAAGACATGTAACTACTGATTCTGAAGCTGGCTAGCCAATGACAAAAGCTGAAGATGGACTTTCCTTGGCTTGCATACTCTAACAATTGCTCAGTGAAATTTCAAAACTTTGAAGGAGAGTCTGGAGACATGTGCTGGGCTTCATCAATTATCAGATCGTTGCACAAACCCAAAACCATAAAACCACATTGGTTGGAAAAGAGGAGGAGACCAACCTAGTAATGCAAAAGACTCGCCAGCTCCTTCATTTAAAATTGCAATTTTCCTTGGACCACTGCTTTTATAAAGGTCTCCGGATGCAACTCTCATATCTGGCACTGTGGGTTGAGAATCAGGAATTGGAAGCTCAGCACACAATTCTGGAGAATGCAACCAGGCCACTGATGCTGAGTTGGCATCAGATATACGGACTGCATGCTTTTGGAGCATGCTTTTGCGTTCAGAGTACTCAGAGCGAGGAATGTATGTGACTTGACCATACATCCCTGCAACCAAATTGTAGCCTGTTGGGATCACTGGCCTCTCTCCACGCAGCAACAAGTGAGCTCTCATGCCATGCTCTGCACATGCTACAGCTGCACACAATACAGCACACAATAGAAAATAAGCATCATATCAATGCCGACTTATCTTATACAAGATGGATGGTTTGAACCACCTATGCTTGATGACAGATGATGAACAACTCGTTTATATCACAAAGTAAAGATAAGAAGCCTTGTTGAATGAAATCTAGTTCCAGAACATACCAACAGCAGCTGTGTGTGCACTTTGACAACCACCACATGTCACCTGCCATTACACAGCAACACCCTCATAGAAAATCGTAACAAACACTGCAAAAATTTGCCACTCACTATCAAATTCATCAGCCAGGCGCTTGAAACTGTTGCACAAAAAAAAATCCAAAACTTACACCCGTAATCCCTTTGCAAAGTGATGAAACCTGCCATGGAATTCAAACTCTCAAATTATTGCTCTCAAGATCTTGCTGACCAAAGAATTCTCAAGCGACAAACCCTAAACCCTAAACCCTTACACTGCCATACTGATCTGTATTATACAACCTACGTACCACGTCAGTGATCCCATGGCCCTGGAAGAACGGGATGATTGCATCCAGTTTGCGCAGCTTGTTACCACCCATGATGGGGTGAAGCAAGTCATCTCGTATCACATGAAACGACAGCGTCCCAGATCGCTTTCCCGCCTTTGGCTCCTCCTCCAAATAGACTTCCTTCAGCTTTGTTGCCGGATCCGGAAGAAGCCATTCCCTGTCCAGAAGCAGCTTCCACCTCCCGGGTCCCTGATCCCTCTCCCCCGTCCTTACCTGTACTACCACCACCACCACCCCGCGGTAACAAGAGAAGACCAAATCCGATGGTCACAAAAATGAAAAAAATCCTTGCTCCAAATTGCAATGCCAACACAGGGAACAAGAAGAATTGCAGAAAGGAAAAAGAAAACTCACAGATTGTTGTGAATAGCAACAACGAAAGCGTGGACAGGAAAGCGAAGGCGAGAGAAAGGGCAACAGCATGGGCATGGTCGCAAGCGGTGTCCGACTCAAATGCAACGGCCAGGCCATAGCCAGCCACTGAAAGCTCGAATGGTAAAGGGATCAGAAAAAATTTGGAGGGAGATTTCGCAACAAAAAAAAAACCAGTGCTAAGTTTTGACCTAAAATGAGTTTTTTTCTTTTTATTTTGGGTGTGGGGGGGGTGGGTTTATTTTGTTTTATTTTATTTTATTTTATTTGGGTTCATTGAAAGAACTTCAAGTTTTCAATGAGTTTTTGTCATGTGTGAAGTTTAACTTTTGTTTCCAATAAAATTTGTGTTTACATGCATTTGGACAATGAATTCCTATTTTGCAATCAACAAGTCATGTGGACAATTTTTAAAATTTTAGTTGAGTTATTTTATTTTATTTTTGGAGTCCATTGAAGAGATTTCTAAGTTTTTTAGTAAGTTTTTGTCATGTGTGAAATTTTGATTTCTGTTTTTAATAAAATTTGTGTTCTAAGTGAGCTTTCATGTATAAGTTCTTGTTTTGCAATTAGCAAGCATCTGGACAATTTCTATTCTAAATGTGTCATAACTTGTATTTTATGTTGTAGACACTAATGTAACCTAAAAAGTGGGTTATGGCACCCATCACCTATTATATAACACACACAATGTATGCCCAAGATATATATATGCAAAAGAAAGAGACATAGAGGTTACAATACTAAATTTGGTCACAAGTTATAAATTTGTGCTTCAAACAACCTGCCTAGCCAAGCTATAGAGACCTTAACCTAGTGACATCAAATGCTTCAAATCCCTCCCAACCTCCTCTCCATGGGCTATTTTATTGTGATCCTTCAATGTGGCATAATATATAACATGAGATTGATGAACTCTCAACAAATGATACCCTTTCTTCCCACAATTACATCTCAAGTAAGAAAAACACTTTGGCTCACATGTGACCACAATTATGGTGTCGTTAATAAGCACAAGTCTCAAACAACCAATAAACCTGAAATTTGATCTCACATTTTTACCCCATAATTGTAATACCTGAACGATTTATGCATAATTTAAATTATCTTTCATTTTGTCGATTTTTTGAAAAGTTATTTGTTACTTGTGTCAAAAAAATTATAAAATTCAAAATCTCTAGAATTTTGTTTCTCAGGTTTGAACTGCAGGCCTTAAAAAGGTTCAAGAACTTATGACCAAGATAATCTAGACATATTAAACTATGCCACTAACTTAAAACACATTTTTATATTATTATTTATAAACATAACCTACCAGAAATTTCAGAATTAAAAAATCAAATGCTAAAGTTAAGATTTTAATTTTAATTAGTTATTCAATAATTTGTTGCTAAATCTGATCAAAAAGTCACCCAAAAACTATATTCAGAGCTCTTGTTAATCTAAGTATATTATCCCCTATTACTTCACCGAAGTACAAATATAGACACACCTAAATGTATTAAACTTCGATAATAATTGTCAAGGGCATAAATTGTGAGGGCTAAAACCCTCTACCTATAAAATGTGTCCAAAATTGAAAGAGGAGGGCCTCTGATGCCCTTTGCTCCCTATGCCATGTTGGCACATTGATGAAAAAACTCGTCCATTTATTGGTATAAACATCTGAAAACCTCCACAACTAGAGGAAGAAACATGTCCATTGGAAACTGATTGTAATAAAGACTATTTTTCATTTAAGCGATAACTATCGCTGCAACCACATAAAAAAGGGCAACCCATGAAATCAAATCAATTCAAGTGGGGTTGGCAATGACAACATTTTTCAATGTGCAGACATCATCAATTGATGATGGTTCAACATCGTGAAAATTATAATGCAAAGTGCGAAAGGGCATGGGTTTAATTTTGCAAAACATGAAACCTCACATCTCTCGCAATGGCCGCAAAAGCATCTTGCACAACAAAGTTGTCCTCTCCCACTATGCGCACAATGAAAAAGGTGTATCCCCGTAGGATCCAAAGGTTGGTTACAAATGCAATATGACACCCCAAGGATTAAAGATTGAGAAAAACCCAACCTAATGCACAATGCAATGGAGAAAACATTTTAAAGCAAGTGAAAGAAAAGAATGACTAGGTGAACTAATAACTAAGTGTTTGCACCCAACTTTGCACATAACCTTAAATGTGTTTCATGCAAATCAGAAGGTAAATCAAACAGGATGTTACTAAAGGAATGGTCATGTAATCTTTTTAAAATATTATCTTAAAAGTGATTTGCACCTCTTTCAACCAATTGTTCAAAATGGGGGACACATGTTATAACCTTTAGAGGAAGAAGTTTTTACGTTAATTTCAAATGCATTTAAAAA
>Ga0209208_10007412_pt1 | contig 14860 bp, 5 predicted proteins | sample S1TSphfallax_3_FD_187694 | JGI IMG/M metagenome (GOLD analysis project Ga0209208, IMG submission 187694) | Host-associated microbial communities from peat moss isolated from Minnesota, USA - S1T2_Fd - Sphagnum fallax MG (SPAdes) (version 2) | ecosystem: Host-associated > Plants > Peat moss >...
TCATGACATTTTAGGTGAAGTTTGGTGTGTGCTTGCATGTAACCTTGCAATATGTTTTTCTAACCAATAGGAATTTTGATTGTTGCATTTCTATATCTAGTACTTAGTTTCCAATCTATCTTGTCATTTAAAATTTTTATTTCCACAATTAATTTTGAGGGGAATTATATGGTGTAGTATTGAGTTAAAATCCATTGCATTATAATAAGTGTCACAAGGGCAATTACACATAACCTCTTTTGTAGTTGGAGTAGTTGTAAACTACATTGCTTGAAATGGATTATCATTGAGGTAAGATTTTCATCATTATTGCATACAATTTTTACTTACTGTTGGGTGTCATAAAAAGGGACATTTATGTGAAGCTAACATATGAAACACTTCAACAATGAAAAAATCACAACAAAATAATGAAATGTCCATCGTAAAAGGACTTTATATGGATTGTGCTAATCCTCCTAAAATTGAATATGGGTTTTTATTTTGCAAATTGTGTTTATCCAATGTTTTTGAAACTTTGGAAGGTTGATAACACTTAAGGTTAGAAAATCAAGTTTTAAAATGTCATATTTGAAAAAATATCAAATCATATTCAATTTAAAACTTTTGTAAATGGCAACATTTTAAAAATTATTTAAAAAAATTATTCAAATATCAATCTTCAATGAAAGTGTGTAAGAAATAATTTAAAACAGTGGCCCAATGATATGAAAAAGTATTTTAACATTAACATCATTTGAATCCATTTGAGGGTTGAACCAATTTATGGGGCTTAAAATACAATCAAAATACAAAGGTTAAGGACTTTTAAAAGGGACTTTGGTCCATCACTTTTGGTCCACCCTAGAATGCTTATGCCACTTGGGGAATGAGTGATCACACCCATTGGAAACCATGTTAATTTTTTTTTTATAACAAAGTGTACAAATTTTTAGGTTTTTATTCAAGAGGAGCCTCATCCTTAAATCATCTCGGGTTTGAAGGCCTTGGAACCATTTAAGAAGACCAACTTGTGGTAGGGCTTGAAAACTTGAAAGGTCCACAAGATAAGGCCTCTTCAAATACAAAATAAAAGAAAATCACAGTGTTGCCCACCAAAGAGGACAAGAACTTTGAAAATGTAATTCATGTTCTAGTGATTGTCTTCTACTTAATCAACTTGGTTCCTCGCATTTCACTAGGTATTTGAGCTTCGAATAATTGGTACTATTTTTTATGCAATTTTTTTTGTTGGACTTAGAGCCTTTGTCTATAATACCTCTACCTTATGGATTAAATAGTTTCAAATTGTGAATTTTTGTTGTTACAAAATTTGTCTTAATGTAAATTGATTATGAGTTCAAATAATTTGAATCTATATGTGAACTTACATATTTCATCTAAAACCAAATAGAAGGAAACATTTGATCTAACACCAAAGATAAGGAAACATTTGGGTTGACATAACACCCAAAATATATATAATGCTAACTAATCTACAAAAATATTTGAAACTTCGGAGAACAAGGAGAAGATTAGAAAAACACTTGAACTCCCACCATCTTAGTTGTTTTTTTGTCTAGTATGTTGCATTCCAAGGCAATTCACATTTTAAGAATTGGGCATTTCAAATTGGTGATGAACCCAAACACCTTGGGCAATTGGTTTTTGATGGTTGATACCATGAAAAGATGGGGGAAATGACCAAAAAAAGAAAACTTTGTGCTATGAAAAGAATACAAAAGTTCAACAACAATGTTAAAACCTTCATTTGTACTTCACACATGCACAATTGGATATTCTCTTCCATTTTATACTATTATTCTTACTTCAAAAATAGTCTAAATTATTTTTTGACACTTGCTAACAATCATCTTAATTTCTTGAATTCTTTCCTTAAACAAAGATTCCTCAATAGCTTTTTTTTAAAAAAGCTAGAATATATTTAGCCAACAATCATTTCAGTTTCTTGAAATTTTTTCCACAATGTTTCCATGTTTCCATCTTGTGTTTCCAAATGCATTTTATTGGCTGCATGGTACCCCTTTTAAGTTTCTCCATCATGCACCTTTCAATTACACTCAAGCACCTACAACATAATAGTCAAGTGGTTGAAAAGCAACAATTTCTTGGTTAGCTTCCTTTCACCCCTAGCTAAGGAAACCCCAATACTTGTTGACCCTTAAGATTCATGTGTAATGCCAGAACTAAAATTCATTATTTCAACAATTTTTTTAAAAACAATTGGCACATGAAATAAGGTATGGTGCACCAATGAGGTGGATCAAAAAGTGAAAGGAATTTTCTAATTCAAAAGTTCATTTCCTTTGTAATTTTTTTTAGCTCTAAAATGTTTGTTGTAGTAAAGCAATAATAATGCATCAATTCTTAGCAATTGTTTTCCATTAAAATGTTTACCCTTGTAAAGTTCAGGGCTTGACATGTTTGCAAAATCTCAATTCAATTATTCTTTTTTTCAAGATGAAATGAACTTTTGAAAAATATCCAAGTATAAAATTCATTAGTATGTATGAATCCAAATCTTTCAATCTTACTTTCATTATTACATTTTCTACTTAAAACCAAGTCCCTAACAAGTTTTGAGATCCATTCATTTAATGTTGACACCATTTCAAATCTTGTTTTTTAATTTCAAAAGTCCATAACTCTTATAAATTTATGAATTTTTCATACCAATGAACTGCATTATGTACATATTGAAGTCTATAGCCTCAAAATTAGTCTCTTTCAATAATTTCATTATATTCAAAACAATGTGGCAATTAGAATCACACCTAGGCAATAAAAAAATGGATTGGGTTACATGCATTTACCCAATAATGTTTTGATCATCAACTATTCTTTGTTCATGATATGAACAAGGTACATTTTCAAGGCAAATGTTCCTTTCTCCATATTGTACTCATGCCAATGAAAATTACTTCAATTCAATTTACTTAACTCCCCATGACTTGTACTAATTTGATAGCATTTTTCTTATTTAAAAAAAAAAAGAATCCAATCAAAGACAACTATGTTTCTTCGATGAGTCCTTTTCAATAGTAGGTTAGCTAGTCAAACCATTGTCAAGCTTATGCATGGTAAAACATGACTTGCTATTGAAGAAAAATATTCCCAAAATCATTAGTTCTAAACTTGATATTTGAAATTTTTTTTACTTATTATGATCTAATTTAAACCTATCACATTGTATTATTATTTAAAAATATAATTACAAAAATTTCAAGAATATGTCATTTTCATAGTCACTAGTGTAACATGTGTGTTGGCCCAAGTGTGAACTAGTTACCAAACTAAATTTTTCCTTCCAAACCATTTTTTGTAATTTAATTGAATTTTCAATGACAAATACTATTCAAAATTCAATATTTTGCACACATTAGGTCAAATCTTTTTCAAAACACCTTCATTAATTCCTCTTCATTAAGGGTTTTCCAATAATACCAAAAGCACACCCAAATCTCCCTATAATTTTTAGTTTTGATTTCAATGAATTTTGAATGTAAACATTGTTCAATATTCAATAACTTCTCCACATTAGGTAAAAAATTATGAAATTAACTTCCTACACCCCTACCCATTAAGGGATTTTTAATGGTACCAAGGGCATAGCAAGAGGCATTGTGGTTTGGGAGATCTCAACATTTGAAAAAAAATAGAAACAAACAAACAACTTTCCTTCATAGATGAGTTTCAAGTCATTTTGGACAAGGATAGCCAAAACAAATGCTACCTTAAGAATGCTTTTGGGTATTTTATACTAATTAATTTCATTTCAAGTTTATCGCAATTCTCTTATAATATATTAAAATAATTGGTGGTAAAAATTAATCCAAAATTTTAAACATTGATTAGTTTACCATCTTAAACATTTTGCAATTAAGAATGGTGACACCAAAGGTGGCTCCTTTGACCTTGGTTACACGATACACATTAAGGTTATTACAATTAACTACAAGAGTTGACATATGTCCTAATTACTTGGATATTGATATACCCATACACTTTACACATTTAATAAAATTTGTGAAGCTATGTCATAACAAATTCCATTTCACTTTCTTAACATTTTTGAACCATAAATTCCATATTTTCTTAAATTATTATTATTATTATTTAGTCCATGGATTTTACAAAATTTAATTTTAACCCACTTGATTGGAAGAGAAATTCAATGTGAAAGAGTTAGTTTATAATATCAATTGGCTTTCAACATTCTTAAAAAAAATTCATGATAAAGAATACCATGCAAAATTACACTATAATTCCTAAACCAAGTTCAAACATGGTTGAGGAAGGTTCATATTATCACATAACCCCTTACCCCCAACACATTGTTGACATCATGTTAATCCGGATCATCATTAGACTATCATTAGACATATGCACAACTAATATTCACCAATGAATACAAGAAATAAAAAAGACTCCAAGTCCTATGTAGTCATTTGTTTTCAAGTGCCACCAATGCCAACACAAAACACCTAAGCAAAAGTTTGTTCCACAACATTCCACCATTCAACAATCACCATCCAAACTCAAACTCATAATGCTCCACAATTGTATTTTACATGCTTCACAACCTTGTCAATTTTTATCTAACTCAAAACCTTCCATCCAAATTTCATTTGACAAGGTCATGCATTTAAAGCTTTTAAAAAAAACAAACCACGTCACATTTTCAACATTATACATAAATGGGATTTTTTCATGGGTCATCCAATTGTGATATATACATTATTGTGAAAAAATTTCAATATGTTAGTTAATGCATGACATTAAACTCCTTCCACCCACAATTGGGAATTGATGATGAAGCAGGTGGAGATCAAGTTTATAATAGTTCAAATTAACATAACTTTACATGATGTTTTGGAAGGCTAAACTAATTGTTCATGTCATTATTGCTATTATTGAAATTGGTGATCAATTTTGTGGTGAATCTTTGTAATGGATTGTTTGGATTTTTTGATTAAAACCTTCAAATGATTTTAAATTTTTTTTCCCAAATTTGAAGTATTTCTACTACAAAATATTTGTAAACATGTTCATAATTAGTCATATCAATTTGTTATATTTTTCACTTTATATGTTTACTGGAAATTTTATTAATTTCATAAAAGGGCATATTTTGAGGGCACAAAGAGGGACGTGTTTCTAATGGTTTCAAGATCACTTTCATTTTTTTGTAAGATGTTATTTTCCTGGTTGAAGAAAATATTGTAGAGCTTATGGGTGTTTGCACACTACAGTGACCTTATATGGACATCATAATGACAATTTTTCATGTATTCCTTAGGTACAAGAAAATGAATAAAATAGGATCCATTGAAATAATAAAAGAAGGGACTCACTTATCTAAAGCTATCATAATCAACCTTGCAGAAATGAAAAAATCAAATCAAAATCGTGGAAGCCAATAAGTAATGGACTTTTGAATTTTGCCAACATTTTTTGTCACACCTACAAAACTCATGGATATTCTTTTTATTTTACACTATGTTAATTTATGTGTTTGAAACTTTGGGATATTGGATGAATTATGTTTAAGAAACTAAACATCCATTGAATGAATGGAATGTGATTTTAATTTATTATGTTATGGATTTTTTAATTCCAAAAATTGTAATTCTTTTAATTCTTTTTTAAGCATTTAAAGATTTTTTTTTGATATATTTTTGAAATGTCTTATAGCATCATGATTTGAAATTGGAAATGGAAAAAAATGTTATTTTCAATATCATCTAAATATTCATATTAGTTTTCAACTACACTAGAATAGGACTTTGAAAAGGGACTCTAATTTGTCGAAATTGTGACACCCTAGTGTGCTTTCACCCTTATTCATTTTCCTCTTTACTACTTAGAAGGTGGTCGCATGACCTTTTTTGATAAGCAACTAATTTTGTTTTCAAGTTGGAAACTTGAACTAATTTTTGACAACATTTGCAACTACATTTGATAATAGACACCTTGCTTAAATGCATGACCTTCTTTGTTGAAATTTGCATCACTATTAGTTGCCATGAAAGGTTGGCATCATATTCATCCCTTATTTTCTAATTTTCAAGTAAAAGATTAGTGATTATAGAAATGTAAACCTATGTTGATGAATTTGTTTGTTGCATACTACAAGATTGGAGATGTAGTTGTCCATGAATTCTGGTTTGGAACTCCATGAAAACTTGGATTAGATTTTGCTTGTGTTTTCTAGAAGCATTTGTTTATCAAATTAAATTGTAGGTTAAACTTTAAGAGTCTTGATGGTGTTGAATGAGAGTTGTTCATGTGCCATTTTCTATGCAAATATTTTAGGGGATTTAGGGTTAACCACCTTGGAACATTACTTGCAAAGCTTTGGTCAAAGTTTATTATTCACATGGACTTGCTCATATCATCATCCTTGCTTCTTATGTCTCGTACGATGAGCCTAGAAATAAAATCCATGATCCCAATCTAAAATGACATCATGATAGAAATGTGTATATTTAATGTCATATTCTTGCAAGTTTAGTTAGGGAGTTGACCCTATGTGTATACCTAATTCTTTAGGATTTTTGTGTGGGACACTAATGTATATGCTAATTTAGGTGACTACAACATGAATTGTTGACTATGAATCAAATTGTCACCCCTTGGTTCATTTTGCTATTTTACTACCCAGATACAACTCCAACATTAGTTGGAACACTCGATTGTGGAATTTAAGGTTGATGTTGTTTTGGTTGGCCATGTGCACAAATATGAACACACTATGTGTATGTTACCAATTTTTTGGAATGTCTTATTTCTGGTAACTATTCATCCCTACGAATTTGTAAACCAAGTATGCTTGGTTTGCTTAATTTAATTATCACCATAATCTTATCCTTAATCAAGTTATTTATGTTTCTTTTTACTAATTTTTTTCATGTGGGTGTGTTCGAGCCAATATCTTGTTTCCAATATTTTATACAATATTACAAATGGATTGTGTGACCCTCAATGAAACCCAAATTTACAACAACCTACATTGTGATAGGTGATGGTTGGAATATTGAAGGCTTTTCTCAATTGTAAGCTTTCTTGTTATATTGATGTCAAATTGTGAATTTTTCATCATTTAAAGAAAAAATATATCTTATAAAATTCTATGAATTTAGCCAATTCTTGGTATTCATATACCAACTTCCAAGAGGGGTGGGGAAAAAATAATTATGAAAATAATGCAATATGGGAAAATTGTTGCTTTGGTTCACATGTGATATCTAATTTTTCAAAAGGAGTTCCCCATGCACTTTGTGTAGGTTCAAGCTCCAATTTGGGGGTCTTATCAAAATAAGGGGCCTAAAATGAAACGATAGTCAAGTCTAGTTTCACATCTTGAGAATCTAACCTATAACTAAGACCATGGCACAACCTCACTAAAAAAACATGCTTCTAATGAACATCTTGAGGTGTATAGGAGCAGGGGGCCATTTTTGTTGTAGAAAATGGTGGAAATTGTCAATGAAAAATAACTTGCAAAAAAATGATAACTACCTTGCCTTTTCAAATTCCAATTTTTTTTGGCAATCACAAACCTTGTACCAAATTTGACCCAAAATTTTTTTTTTTTTTATAGGACCTAATGTTGTACATTGCTAAAGGATACCGTCCTTTGTCATCCATTGAAATCCATGGTTGAGATGTTTAATTCTCCATCGATGAAGGTGAATAGAATTTCCATTTTGATGGTAGCTGGTGAGTTAAATCTTTCTAGATATTATGACAAAAACCAATGAGAAACATGTTTTTCCAATTTTTTCTTCTCATATTACATGTACGGCTTCTTTTGATGTTAGGATGCCACATGTTGATTATGACACATTTGTTATGATTGTTAACGATATCAATAGTTTTTTGTAGCCCACCCATGTGACTTTGAGGTATTTGAAGTGCAAAATAGAACTAGTGCAACAATGGAAAACCAAGTGAAAATTCTATTTGATTCATTTGGTGTGCGTGACAAAACTATTGTGACGCGCTCCCAAGCTCCTTGTTAGCCTCGAAGATGAGCCTAAGGTAAAAAAACATCGGAAAGGTTAAAAGCTCAGGGCACGCTCCTTGGCTTTCAGCACTTTAAAGGGGTAGAGGGGTGTGTTAGAGCTTCAGGATGGGGCTAGGAAGAGTGACAAGCAATTTATTCACTCACTCATATCTGCATTCAACCAACCACAAGTTAGTTAATACTATGTTGCAACACCTTTGGTGTTAGGATAAGCCATGGGCGATTTTGGACTCACAAGACTCACCACGGCCCAAAATTGGGGGAAGCCACCACCTTCCCCCATATAGTATTTTTTGTGCCTCTCCATGAGGCCTACATCCAAATGGCCTTTTAGTCTTGGGACTCTCAAAGGGGAGTCTCGAAACTGCTAAGGTTGGACTTCCGCAACTTTGTGGGGCCATAACTTCTTGCTCAGACCTTCGATCGGGATGAGGTCTAAAGCAAAGTTGTAGCTCTCGTTAAGAGTTTTTCAACAATGTATCGCACTCCATCTGCACGCACGAAAGTCGGGTCGATTCCTGACTTTTTGTGGTTGGGAGTCAAATTGCCAGTTTGACTCCCGACCTTTTTTTTTGCCATAACTTGTGTTGTAGATGTCCAAATGGGTCATGCGAGCCCCTTTTAGACATCTACACTTCAATAGATTTCCAATGATATAAGAAAATCCTCAATGCAAGGTGTTTTGACCTCTGCGATTGTTCTATGAAGGTTTGGAAGTCCACCAAGGCTCCAACTCCCAAAAGGAGAGCTCACTAGGGAGTGTGAATCTTCATTCTCACACTCTTCTTGGCTTGTGCCCTTCAGACCTTTTTGCCTTGGTTGCGAGCCCAAGGCTAGGGTTGTGACATATTGCTTATGTAAAAGATGAATGCTCAAATATGAACATTGTAGTTTGTAGGATTGTGTTTTGGTCATGTAATGTTAGAGGTAGCTCAAAATGCCATTGATGATGCCAAAATCTATTATGGTCTTTCAAAAATTTGTTTGAAAGTTGTTCAAACATCATTACAAAAAACTATTATTTGGACAAAAAAATTAGGGAAAGGGAGGTCAGAATGGGAAAACACTATATTATTGCAAGGTTGTTAATAAGGATTTCAAAGCTCTTATGAAACATGATTTGCCTCAAGAGTTATCTTGTTTCATTTTAAAAAAAATACCAAATGCAATCTCCATATGTTATGGATGGTAGCTACATTTGTTTTTTTGGAATGCTAGTGGGTCAAACTTGGGTCGTGGCTTAAGCAATTGTTGATACATCATTTCTTATTGCCAAGAAGTGTGTTTTAAACCAAACTTGAAGGTCTTGGTTATTGTTAGACATTCTTATTTTTGCTTTCACTTTGTGCATTGGGATAAAAGTTAGTGTGGCCATCATTGAAGCTTTGAATCAACCATTAATCTATGGTGATTTTGATTTAAAATTATAAGACTTTATGTGAAGGATGATGGTGCAAGTTGTAGGGATATTGATGCATTTTTGTCCTTTTCAATGGCTTATAATCATTCAAAGGCCCACACCATTTTAGCGATCATTCTTGGCCCTCATTTTAAGAACATGAAATGTATTTGGGACTTTGTGAGCAATTCAATTGTTGTTGAAATTGTTGGAGAATATGATGTTAAAATTGTGTGTGTTCTTTTATTGTAGATGTATAATCACTTAAACCTTGTTAGGGAACAATAGAACTAGTAACAATTGAAGATATTGATATTTTCTTTGGGCAAGTTGTGTTGATTAATCATGTAATCATTTCAACTTTGAAGAATAAGTTATAATTCTTTTGACAATTATTCAGGTGTGATCAATAGATCATGGAAACCCCTTGGTTTTGGTGGACACAACATGTGGTGCAAGTTTTACATGTTTCCTTTTTGGCTTGTTAGGTGTTTAACATTGTGGGTTCACAAATTGTAATATAACAAATCTTTAATCTTGTTGGTGTCAGCACAAACCTTTGATAATCATGAATGGGATTGAAAATTTGGATCAACTCATTTTGGTGATAAAACATTGGCTTGACAACATTTATGTTGATTGTGATGGGCCCTATAAACTTTGAATATAACTAATTTTTTGACATTGGAGTCTACTATAATTGAAGAAAACAATAAGCTCATCAAGGAGTGAGGCCTTTTTGAAGAGGATTCTAATTTAAACTTTTGATTTTTTGTAGGTATTCTTATTCATTCCTTTTTTTTTGGTTTTTTTAATTTCATGTGCATTTTTTTTCTATACTTTTTTTGATGGTGGCTTTGTATATGTCATTAGGGTAGAAGCACATGTGAATTGTTGATGGTGTGGATTCAACATTTAACCCTACCAAAATATTGGCATTTAAAATCATTTTCTTGATTTTTGCAATAATTCAATCATGACATGGGCATGATTATGAAAAATCTTGATGGTCTTTAGACATGGTTGGGTCATGTTAGGTCATTTTTGTTGTGTTTTATTTTTTGCCATTTTTTATTCATGTGATGTCATTTTCAAGTTATTTGTTGATTTTGTTGCTTTTAATTTTATGAGGTCTAGGTTATTTAATGGCAATTAAGTGTGTGTTGCTTGTGGGGAACATTGGTCAAAGTAAATGTGTGTGCTACTTTGTCACTTATTGAAGGGTCAAAATTGGACAAAATAGATAGGAATAAGTAAAAGATAGAATGAACAAAATTGACAATCAATACAACAAAAATGTCATTTTATGACTAATCCTATACGATTACAAGTGGATAAACAACCAAAAATGGCATAAATAGTTAATATAGTTGATAAGGACCAATTATAGAATGACAATTTTGGCATAGTGAATTAACTTGTAGGAGGCAAAAATAAAATTTCAAACTTATGAGAAATGGTTGAAAAAAATAATTGAAACTTTCAAATACTCAAATTTACACGTACCTATCTGACCCTTGCACTATTAAAGTAGTTACAATGCTTAAACTCTATCTTTCAAACCATTCATGTCTTTGTGTCAATTCACCAATTTAGAAAGACCTTGAGACCCTATGCCACCCATATCATACTTTCCCTATGCAACCCATATCAAACCAAAAGAGAGAGAGTTGAAATTTTTTGCCAAAGTGCTTACCTATTTCCAACTTCACCACCTTTTGACCGCCTACCTTGTGTATTCCATACCTAGTATTCTGTCTTAGCAACCAGCTCTCTGTCCACCTATAATTATGTCCTGTACAATCTACCTTTTTTTTGGTCAAACTATCCTTCATGTATTTTGTGGATGGTTCTTAGAGACAACTATTGTACAGTAAACCTCCTTTATAATCATGCCTTTGTCACCACTTTTTTTGGTCACATTCCATATAAACTCTTAAAAGATTGTGATTATGAGCAAAAAGATTTTTACAAAATAGTCATCTTATGCTAAAATAAAGGTGCCAATTGTTTAAATTTTTTACATGGGTTATTTAAAACTCTACTATATATTATTAGACTTCAAGAAGGTTGTGATTTCTGCATGTTTTAATGTAATGATTTACATTGAGTTTGAGTTTCTTAACTATTAACTTGTGTATTTTGTTAACTATATTTTTTTAATTAAAATTTTCTGTTTTCTTGACAAGTTTGCATATTTTTTGTTGTTTGCATTAAAAAGCTTTTTTTTTTTTCTCTTCAACTTGATGCATTGTTAGTTTGCACAACTTGAACACAAAACAACACTAACATCGCCAAAGGGAACAAAAATTTACAAAATCCTAATATTTGTCTTAGATTTTCTCATTATAATCACATTTACAAAAAAGCTTTGCAAATATTTTGTGCTATTAGCAAGTGTGATAATGACTCTAAAGAATGGTGTTTCTTACTAAAATGGATGGTTACCAAAAAAATTTGTGACACAAACAAAAATGTGACTAAAATGAGCGTGATTATGAAGGGGGTTTATTATACATGCTACTAAGAATTAATATATTTTTTGAAATAATTTATTTTTAATTATTATTTTTTCAAACAAGATCAATGGGTTTTTTTTTTTGCCTGGTTTAATTTCATGATGTAGCCGAATTGCTGATTATCCACAAGAAGATTTAGCCAAATTTGGTCATAGACCAGACGTGAATGTAGAAACAGTTAAGAATCCTATCATATTTTGACTACCTGCTCGAACCTGTTGGAGAAATCCAGCAACTTTTATAAAAAAAACTTTGAAATTTGGCCAATTAGGACCATTTTAAAAACAAAAAACCTTTGAATGTGTAGTAGCAGATTGGCCTATGGCACATGAGGCGAATTAGGTGCTCTAAAAGTTGAATTAGTCCATGGCAAGGTGCACTTAACACTTGCCGAATTAACAAACATTTCCTTAGCTGGAAAACAAAAGCATGATCAAACAAACCCTCCTCCTCATGTTGGCTTTGCATATTACTCTTTCTTCTGTGAGGCGATTTGTTTGAAAAAAATTGTTATTTGTTTGTAGATTGTGAACCCAAAACTCCAAATGCTCCTCTTGTCCATACTCCATATGTTCCATAACTCTTTGTCCACTATGCACATGATGGAGGTGGCAGACTGAGACCCAAACTGAGTGAGAGAGAGATATGTACATCTGGAGTCTCAAAGAAAAAGCATAGTACCAAACATTATTCAATCTACCTAAAAACTTGCTCCATTTGAGGGTACTCCGATCCACTCCAGCCATGCTATCAATTCCAGTACACTATGGTACCTCCCAGCTCCTCTATCTCTGTTGACACATGTGCCATCTCCGAGTCCTTGCCACTCGGATTTGCATGTGTACTATGTCTATATGGTATCAAGTTTCTCAAAGTCTTTTGACTTTGGCAATCAACACATGGTGGTTGTTGCCCTTTTCCTCAAAAGAAGCTAACTTAGGTTGTTGCTTGAGTAAATTTTTTGCTCTTCAATATTGGCGAAATTGAGGATAATAAGTGGACCTTGATAGTCTAATGATGTCTGGATCAAAGCTTCTTCATTCCTTTGTTTCCACATTGCTCATGTAAGGTGAATCAGAGCTTTTCTTTCCTTTTGTCTTTAGCTTGCTTCTGAAGTATGTGAAAAAAATTCCATATAACTTCCTCCTCAAATGTCTCTTCAACCATGAATAAATTGTCATGTTGCTGAGACCTGTTTGTCACCTGACAGTGTACCAGGTCAATGATCCTGCTGCATACCCACTTTGTGGGCATTTCACATTTTGTGGGCTCTTTGCTGAAGAAGAGACTTTAGAGCTGCAACTTCGAGTACACTAAGTAGGAAACATTCATTTGTGGCTTAGAAAAATTTCAGAATGGAGTATCCGATACTCTGCTTGAAAGGAGAAGTACTTTACAGTGTGTTGTGTTCAGAGATCAAATATAATTTGCTTTTGTTATGCTTTTCAGGTGGTGATGTTGTCTTCATTGCTCTGTCAGTGGAAGTAAGACTGACATTAGGGGTTAATGCCTTTTCGATTACAAACTTTAACTTAAGATGTTTTGTGAATTTGCTCTTTGGGAGTTGTTCATAGAAGAGCCAACTTTGTAAGACCGAATTTTTTTAGTATGGAAATGACCAGTGTTGGGCAGTGCTCTTTTTGGAACATGGAACCAGCAGTTAAGGGTAGGCTATATTTATAACCTTGACCTGGCAACAGTTCTCAAAGAACTGCAAAACACTGGAAATGACGTTGCCAGTCATTTGAGTAGTTGTTTCTAATGGAAGAGCAATTGAGATGCAACTGAGATGTGAGTTATGGGGTGATCAAGCTAAGGCTTTTAGTGAGCACATTGTTTTCTCAGGTTCATTATGCAAATAGATAATTTGATACATGTCCAAAGAACTGTTTGAACATATTTCATAATTTGTAACATATTTTGCTAATTTAAGTGTTGAAATCATGGAGAAGAGAATTAGAGAATATGGGAAGGGAAAAAGCCCAGCTTTCCAGATACAATGGATCCTATTAGCTCTGTAGTGGATCTGTTAACTTTGAGTGGCAGATCACTTATGCTGTACTTTGCTTTTTATCACATGTGCTGTTGAAGTTGCTTCTGAACTTTTATATGGGCTCCTGGTACTACAACAAAGTAATGCCCTTGATTTTAGTGACTATCGTGTGGTGGGTGGAGCTCAGCTTTCATCATCAACATGTGTTGGTTAGGATCCTTTATTCACCACTTTGTAAACAGCCACTCCTAGTCAGGATAAATGATGATTCACATGTCACCTTCAAAACACCCCACTCCTCAAATTAGTTGAATTATTGGAGATTAAACCCTAAACCCTAAATGTTCTCTTGAATGTTGTCCTGGATTCAAATTAGGTCTTTGATCTGAAACCATGAGCACATCTGCATTCAAGGGTGCTGACTGACTCCTGTTTATGTGCAGGGGTGGAACTGGTTTTGGGTTAAATCTTAATTTTTTTTTGTACTCTGTGTGAGCTAATGATAGATACACAGATGGCCACAGTGTGGCAGCAGGTTTGTACACTTTTGAGGCGTTATGAGGTCCTGCAATATTATGGCAAGCACTAAACAATTGTAACAAGTCAAACACAAATTGATAAGCTGTAAATTTGCTAATGATCTTGAGGGAGTACAGCTTGAATCAGTGTTTTTGGGCTCTCTCTGAATAACTTATTGCAACTGTTTACAAGGATTGTGAATTCTCTTGATAAGGAGAGCAGTCCTTGAAGAGCAGAGTCAAAGTTCAGATATCAGAGAAAGTTGAATAGATTGCAGGAGATTGCTGCCATAGCTGATGAGTCCCAACATTACCTTTAGTCTGACATGAAACTAGTCTACTTAGTATATAGTCCAAACTCCACCCCCCCCCCTTCCCCCCCCCCCCCCCCCCCCCCCCCCC
>Ga0209208_10007413_pt1 | contig 14859 bp, 7 predicted proteins | sample S1TSphfallax_3_FD_187694 | JGI IMG/M metagenome (GOLD analysis project Ga0209208, IMG submission 187694) | Host-associated microbial communities from peat moss isolated from Minnesota, USA - S1T2_Fd - Sphagnum fallax MG (SPAdes) (version 2) | ecosystem: Host-associated > Plants > Peat moss >...
GTGCGGTCTGATTAGTGTTTTGCTGAGGGAAACTGGTCTGTGGCGATGTCAAGCATTTGTGTGCCATGAGTCCCGGGTCTGAAAGGACCAAGTTCTGTGTGTTGTCTGGTTAGTGGTAGATCGATCTAGGGACGAAAGGCGCTCAACCTCCGTAACTCTCGTAGATGCAAATGAAAGCTCTGAGCTTCCTGATCAGAGCAGCAAATGTTACAGGAATGAAGAGTTTGTGTGTTTGAAGGTCCATGTGCATACACAACTTGGGTCCTGATCAGGACCCAAGACTGAGAGGAGATCAAGGGCCGTGAATAAAAGAACGAGACCCCAAAGGTTTGAGTTCTGTTTAAGATCGGAGTGTTGCCGGGGTGTTTGATCAGTTGTGTACCCCTTTTCTTTTGGTGACAATCTATCTACGAAGGAAGGTAGTTTGTTTTGATTTGTAGTTATGTGTTCTTAGTGTCTTTGGAAAGCTCTAGACGAGGAGGGGTGCATGGGCTTAGGTCCATGACGTTTGGACTTGCAACGCAAAAGTTCTTGAATAATGAATGATTTCTTCACTGAAAATTACATTAAATTGTAGCTGAAAATTTTCGGAGGAATTGGAATGTGCCTTTGGTGTTGTTGGAAAGATCTTGATGAGCAGGATTTAATGGAATTTATTTGGTAAGATTTGGATCCAAAGTTTGGGAGATATTGATTTTAAAGTGATTTCTGCCACTGAAAACTCAAATAAATTCCAAAAAACCAGGTTTTGGAAGGAAAAATCAGTTGAGGACGTGGTAACACTTGGCCCACGGCACAGGCCACACTTGTAGGTTACTAAGGTGAAGTCTGAAGTTAACTCATTGGAGTTCGGCTGCAATTGAGTCGTTGGCTGGTGCACTGGTGGCTCTTGGTTCACTTTGTCCAATATACATAGCTGGGTTGACAAGTTGTTGTGAGACTTCAGCCGTTACCTAATCTGAAACGTGATTAGAGATTAGAGAATCTGTCAAGTGAACTGTCCATTTACTTTCATCCAAAAAAATGAATAATTGCAAATTGAAAAAAAGGTTGTAGTACTGGAAGCAGAGTGTGTGATACAAGAAACTAAAAAATGACCTGGCCTAGCGAATTCTTTTCTCAACATTTTTTTAAAGTCTATTATTAAACCTAAGGAATCAATACATTCAAGAAATTTTAGATCACACATCAGATCCATAATAAGAGCAAGAAACTTCAGTTGTCTAAGTAGAATTTGGGAGCATGATGTTGTAATAGCTAACATTTCGAAACCCTATTCAACAAGGTGAACTAAGTGTACAGTAATGCCCTCAGAGCAGGGCATTCTCCAAATACATGCTGGCCTGAAATACTTGGTTGAATGTAGGTAGCAAAAAATATAAAGGGGTTTTTTTTTAAATCACTTTCATATTAGCTTGTAGCCAAATTTGGCTAAATCTTTCTGTGGATCATCGTCACTTTGGCTACATCACAATACCGACAATAAAAACTGTGCTCTAGATACACTGAAAAGATTCTGCTGGTGCTTCACAAATTCCAAAACACTTCCCTATGACATTAGGCTATGTAGAAATCTGGCATGTATGTGGACTTTCAACCAAGACCTGCCAAATTGGACCAGTTGGTTTCATCTTGGACTGATCGGAATTGATTTGACACGAATGACCATTGATGGTTGCTACTTTCAACAGAATTGCAAAGAAAAACTGGGAACAATAAGAGAGATTAAGAACAATAGAGTTACCCCTAAAATATCCCAGAAAAGGGATGAAATCCAAAGACAAGGGATGAAACTTATAGTAATAGTTTTCATATGTAGTTTTCATACGGTCCTTACATTTTGAGGAATGTTCACATCAAACTGTTATTCCTGTGAACACTAATTTTGAATTCATTTTATTGGGAACTTGGTGGAACATTTTTTAGTTTTAACTTGTTGTTGGTTTGAAATTGTCATAAGGGGGCAGGGACATTTATAGGCTATGAGCTGCTTGCTACAATTGTTCACAACTTGAACTCACAGTCCTTAATTTTGACAGAATTTGTTCATAGCTTAAACTGACACTCATTAAATTGACACAAATGTTCATAATTTAAACTGGCACCCAAAACTGATTTTTCGTTTGAGAGAAGCAATTGTCATCATTGTGAAAGTATGATCACTGTGATCATACAGAGCACACCTCAAGACTCAATTAGAAGAGCCCGCCTTTTGGAGGCAGCGTCTTGAGGGCTACAATGTGAAAGAAGAGGTGGTCACAGATGTCATCTCTAGCTAGGTTCAAAATTCTGTAAAAGAAAATTGTTCAACGCAAAACCCATCCTCAGATTTTGAGTAGTTTGCAATAGTCTAGACTCCATACCACAAGACCTGAAACGTATATGTGCAACTGCACTTTGACGACTTCCAAAATATTCTGAGAAACATTTCAGAAAGAAGCAACCATTCTGCACATCACACGACATTCAGGTGGAGAGCTGAACTCTATTCTGAATATTAGAGTTCTAATCTAGTTAAAAAAGACTGGATGCCTTCCTTGTGAGCAATTACTCATCAATATCATTATTTAAGATCAATATTGCAAATCTCAAGTGATACACTGTCAGTTACAAATCAGAATCTTGATTTCAGTACACAGGTTGGAAATGACTCAAACCTTCAGAACAAATGAAGTTCCATAACAAAGCTCAGACACCCAAACTGGTGCAATAAGACTCAGTAATGGTAAATGGTGTGCCATTGTAGCCTGAGGCTTGAGCTAGTTGTTTGCAACAATACCAAAAAATCACTCTCACAAATTCCAGCTCAAGCTCCATGGTGTTGTAGAGAACACCATATTTTGAGGGTTGACACTTGCAAGAATAGGCCTTAATAATGCGCATGTGTTGTTGTAGTCATGTGAAAGACCATCCCATCATTCTCATTGGAATGACTACTTAGTGAAATGGAACCATGGAATGCGCCCATGTCTTGTTGTAGTCAAACTTGGCTCTTTGGAATCATCACAACATATGATTGACAACATGCCTACAATTTTTGTTGCAAGCCATTGTTTTTGTTGCCTCATCCTTATACGTGAGAATTCTCTTCCAACACAATGACTTGTGGTTGTGTAGAAGTTGACATGGTTGAGAACTAAAGGGTTCTTTTCAAACATCACACTACTCTTTACCCCTTGGAAGACCACCCAAATGTTAGCAATTCAAGCTGCAAGGAAAAGAAATGATTTTAATGAAAAGGAATAGATTACAATTGAAGTTTCAAAACAATGTAATATTCATTTTGGTCACACCCTCCTAGGAATATTCACCAAGTGTTACTCTGTGAATTGTGAGTTCAATTTTAGGGAAGTTCATGGAAAGTTTCATATTTCATGGTTGTCAACAAAGATTATGTATTTCCAATGTTTGCCATGTATTATTGGGAAATGCAAGTTCATTTGGGGGAGCTTCATAGAAATTTTTATATTTCTAATTGTTTTTCAACAAGGATTATTGTTTTTAAAAATTGTGAATTTCATTTTTAAAGAACTTCATCCCCAAAGTTTCCTAATTGAACTATGGCCAAATCTATAGAAATGTTGGCTTCATTACTGCTCTCCTTCCTAAAGTGGAATATTTGCAACCAAAACACACATCCCTCCAAACATTGTGTAAACCTTGCCATTATTTGCAAGTGGTCAATATCTCCAAATGGAATTATCCATATTTTTTCTCTCAATGTGTTTGTTGTGGCCCTACTCACAAACAATGTTATATTATATGAGCTAAATGAGTATGTTTCACTCATAAGCTTTGAAATTTCTTGACTTTTTTATGAGGTAATTTTTTGCAAAGAACAAGTTTCACTTGAAGTTTTTGAGCAAATTTAATACATACTCTATAATGCACAGCTACAATCATTGAAGTCTTTTTCAAAGAAACATCTATTTTCATATCTGTGGAATTGATTTTGAGAAAGAATTTTATTTCAACAACTATGTTACCGATGCCGCTACTGATGTTCTTCTTCTTCTTCTTAGTAATGTGTGATTGGCTTGGTAATGTTGATAGCCTTGTGGGGTGTTGGCATGGTAAGGTGGACCAATTTTGGTGTCATAGGGGTACTTTTTATGTAGTGGGTGTGATTGCAAGTGTTATATATTGTTACATATGTTGGGTTTGGTTAATAGGGACTCATTTCAAATAGTAGACTTTAATATTTACATGGTGCAATTTTTTGAATGCAAAAAACGTAAAATCCCAATAGCTATGGACTTTTGAAATTAAAAAATTGGGGTGTAACACTAACTGCAATTAGGCTAATGAACTTTAATTTGGTTCAAAGATGGATCTACAACTTGTTTAGGGAATTGGTTTCAAAATGAAAATGTATTAATAAAAACAATGCGAAAGAGTTTTGCATCATATGAATTGGAGGTATTACACTACGGACTTTTGATTGTTGAAAAAACACACATTATTTTTAAAAGTCCATAACATTTTTAAAAAAAAGTGTTTTGAGTTTTTTTTAAAGATTTATATAAATCACTAGTCCCTACAACGCACAAATCAGATATGGAAAAAAATTGTTAAGAGGGTGAAAACACATTAAGGGTGAGCCACTTTTGTTATAAAAAAAAATGTATAACAAATATTATAGTATGCAATAAGCTAAAATCTTGATGGCATCTTTTGGTTATCCTAAACACAAGTAAAAAACTTTATAATTTGCATAACAACATTTCAAAGTTCATTTTGAATCAAAATTCATTTTGATCCAATGATTAGATGAAGAGGACTAGATAAAATCAATGTACACATAGTATATAACTTATAGTTTTTTAGCATTCATAAGGCCTCATGTTTATGATTCATGAAACATTATTAAACAAAAGAAAATTGAAAAAAGAATGCAATGCCCATTTATAAAATCTCCTCCTTTTTGATATGGTAATGGTTTTTTCCTAAAAATAAGATATCATTATGCATTCATTACTAAATTTCTTTTAAAAACACATTTTTTGAATGAAATTTCATCCAAAAACTTTAAAATTTTAAATTTTCTTAGATTTGATTGATCTATATCAATATCATACACCATAAAAAAATTCACCCAAGAATTCCATCCGCAACCTTAGTTTTGAAGTATATATTCAAATTTTCAAACTTTGTGACAGGTATTATTTTGTCACTAATATATTCCATACGTTTGATTTTTTCAATGTGTTAAACTTTTCAAAATAGTTGATTAGATGAAGTCTAAAGCTAGTCGAATATACTTAAAATAAACAAAAGCAATCCAAAATGTGATGTCCATACATTACTAAAAAAATTGATTGCATCAATATTATATGTGGGATTACAATTTTGGGGGGTTTAATGTGCTTTCACCCAGGAATGGATAGATATTATTTTGTCATCATCATGTGTCAACATTGTGCACATTGTAAAACTTGCAAAATGGACTTTGGGCCAAGTTTTTTTTTGTCAAATTTTGGTTCCACCCAACCATGCCAAGACCTTGTGAACTGTGATATCAAGATACAACATCTCAAGAAAGTTGTATCTCAAGGTGTCAACAAAATTGTCATGGAGCATTTAATGAAGCTCTATATAAAGACTACATTGGGTTATAGGTTATTTGCTTATGATGGCTGCAAAAGCCTTTGTACTATTGGGCCATTCCCATCCAAGGAGTTCCAAATAAGCCTTCTTGGGGAAGATGACCGCAACAATACCCAAAGGTTCCTAAATCAAATTCCTCAAAAATAGCCTAGTACACCTTTATGAACTAAGGATGTTGTCCCATAACTATGACTCCTGTTATTATTGGAATAGGAATTGTGGACCACTTGTTGTTATGTTCTGAACAACTTGATACCAAGTAAGTTATGTTGTGGGTGTTTTGTGGATAATGTTTAGACACTAATGGAGAATGTTGGCACAAGGTTGAGCCTAGGTCTTTTGCCCTTTTTGGCTACATTGAGTTTTACAACAAGCTTTGATTTTGAGCTAGCTTCTAAGTTGTACTAGAACTTTTGCATTGTCCATCAAGCAAGGCTACAACCAAGACAAGGCATCTCCATTGTTTGAGTATCCAGTATTCAACAAGGTAAGTTCAAATTTAATTTTGTTATGTGTATTGTTCAATCCCATGAGATAAAATGGTTCTTTGTAATCAAGAATTAAATCGTTGGTGGTTTAAAAACACGAGAAGTTATTACCATTTTAGTTTCATATGGCCCTCAAGTTTTGTTTAGGATGGGTGTGTTGAAGGTGAAAAAGGGCCTTGATGAACACATTCAACTTGTCCTATCACGAGCAACACCCCTATCCCCCCATGTTGAAGAGTTTCTACAACTTCTCGTGTGTGCCCATGTTTGTCATGGTTATGGTATGAACCTACCATGTTTTATATTCTATTATTTTTGTTTTTCTATTGTGCTTGGAGGTAGTGGTTCATTTTGTTTGACTCTTCTGATTCAATTGTCTATTGAAAAAATCAGATATCATCTTTGCTGCTAATAATACCACATATTTTATTGAACTGATTAATTTGTCATAAAAACATGTTCAACTATTGTTTCTTGAAAATCTTGAAATTTTCAATTGAAGTTGTTGATGTAAAAAGACATATAAAAAATGTATTATGTTTACTTGCAATAAGGGCTTGGTAATCCAGAGGTAAATGCTAGTCCTACCTAAATGGGAGATTCAAAGTTCAATTCACAAGATTTTGGTTTGAATGGAGATTTTCTTTCCCTTAACCACCCATTTTGGGGATTATTTAATGTTGGGGTAGGGATGGTCTCTAAACATAGAGTTTGCTAATCGGCTTTGTGTTGTTGCACATAAAGAGTTGACAAATTTAATTTTTGATATGCCTCACACTGTATGCTACTTGTTGGGCTTTTCCAAGATTGATAGACATGTGCAGCAAGCTTCATCCAAGTGCCAAACACAATTTCTAGGAATGGAACAATGGGCCCACCTAATATGCCCAACGTTGATGTACGTTTAGAATTCCTTCCTAAATTCAATTATGATGCTTTTAACTATGATAACACTACGAATCCACAAGGAGGAATTTGCATCCATGGTAGCTTTTTGTTTTCTAGCTATTACAAACATGAAGGCCTTATTAAAAAGGTCCTAGTTGATGGGTGGATTCACATAGGTAACTAGAATCCCGTGTTCATGTTTTTCACGAAAGACAAATCCTTTCAAGTTCCTTTAAAATAATTTTTTTGGGATCAAACATGAGATGAAAAGAAATAATGTCTTTCTAGCAAGATAAATTTTTGATCCTATCTTTTTGTCCTTGTTGTTTTTGTCAAAACAAGGATGGTTTGATTGGGCATGATCATGGTATGCCTATGTGTCAAAACAAGCTTTTATAAATGACATCAAGTTGGTTTTGTGGTAGGTACTATTTGTTGAAGATGGGTGTGCCTCAAAATGACTATTGGCAACAAAAATCAATTTGTTTGATTACTAACTTGCGATCAAATTGATTTTAAGGTCTTGGAGTTTTTCTTTGTTGTGGTCGGTTTTTGTTTTTTAAAGATCCAAATATCACAAACTTGGGCTCTAGGCTACTATGCATTACCTAGGATGATAAATTGAAGAATAAAAAAAACTGTTTGTCATGCATTACGCATTACACCATATACAAAAATATGTGGTAATACAGTACATTATTTATCATTTATCATTTTAATCTTTTTTTTTCTTTAAAAGAGGAAAATAAAATGAAAATAAGTTCATTACTTTTATTGTGAGATTCTTGAATTGAAATTAAATAACCTTGGATTAATCCATGGTTTTTTTTGCCGGTCATAGGGTTTTAGTATGTTATCCCATGCAAACAAATCAAATGTTCATTATTTGTAATGATTTGGTGGGTGCCAAAAATGGTTTTCATTGTTTGGAATGTGATCTGGTCTTGAAATATTTGTTGATGTTAAATTTTTTTAAAATAATAATTGAAGACTTCTTGCACGATATTTTTTTAATCACACACAACCACCTTCTTTCCTTCATCATTCTTCACATTTTCAATCAAAATAAATATATGGTCAAAATTCAATGCAACCATAAAATCTATCTATTAAGGAAAGTAGTATATATATATTTTTTGTTTTTCATATTCGGATCTCCCAAACTACAATGCCCCCATTGTCGTCTTGGTACCACTTCGGTTTCATAGTTTTAAAAGTTACAGTGCAAGAGGTATCAAATATTGAACAATTTTGTCAAAGAAAGTTCAACAAAATCAAAACTAATATTTTAGGAAAATTGGGCAAACTCTTTGTATTGTTGGAATGCACTTGGTGAGTGGGAATTCTTGGACACGATTTCTTAAGTTTGAGACCTAAAGTGGTGGAGATATTGAATTTTGAGTCATTTCTAGCATTGGAAATTATTTTAAAATTTACAATAATTGGTACACAATTGAGCTCTATCATAAGGTCTTGCTCGCACTTGGAACAATGGTAGTCCTATTCAAAGATGGGCCAACAACATAAGCCACACTTGTTTAAATCAAGTCTAGAATGGTTTAAATATGTGCATAGTAAAAATTCAAATAATGATAAGATGAGAAAAATTAAAGTTCCTTCACATAATACCCAAAACAATATCCTCATGATGCACATAATGCAAAAAATAAACACATTGTGTCCCTTCATGGCTACAAACAAAGCTCACGAAAAGGGCTCTAGAATTGGTTGCACTACTTGACAACGGCATCTTGATGCTTTTACTTGATATTGGTAAGAAATTGCTGTCTGAAACTAGGATTCATGTTGCCATACATATTTTGTTTTGAAAAAAGGCAAAAAATCACAACCCTAGGAGCTTGGTTTCACACTGTTTCAAGTGTAACTTTGTGGTATTTGTCATCGACCTTCATCAGGAGAAAACCTATGTTCACAAATCTAGTATTTTCTTGGGATGCAAGTTCTAGCTTTGGGCCAATTATGGATTCATTCAATGTTTATTTACTAAGCTCAGAGCCACAACCTGCATCCCAAAGAAAATACTAGATTTGTGAACACAGGTTTTCTCCTCATGAAAGTAGAAATGCCACAAAGAAGGAACAATTACACTATAGGCAATCCAAAACCAAGCTCCCAGGGTTGTGATATTTTCCACCTCATGTCAGCTAGAGCCACGACATGCATCCCCAAAAAAATACTAATCTGTGATTACAGGTTTTCTTGTAATGAAGGTAGATGACAAATGCCACAAAGGTGGAGGTGAGAAACATTGAGTGAACATTGATAGATTGGCTTGGATATTGCAGAATCTATGCTTGGTAACACCTCATCTTTTGAACCAACTGCTTCTTATTTACAGTATGGTGGCATTGCAACATTAGCAAGCTGAAATATAAGACTTCTGACATTCACTTTTGTTTACTGCCTCACATGATGAAGTTATGTAGCTGTAACACTGGAATGAGAAATAGAAGGTGATTTATTGTTAAGTGACATTGACTACCCTTATCTATGTGAAGCATTTTATCTGTTGAACACAGATAGGTTTGCGCACCTTCAACATCAATTGTTTCTCAGGGGTTTGAAAATGCATCTAGTTTTGCTCACAGAAGCTATTGACTCCGGAGGTTCCTTATGTGGCAGTCATGTGCACTGACAACATGAGGTTACAGGTTTCAATCAGGATATTGGAAAGGCCTTCTCTGAGGTCCAAGAGATTCTAAACAGTATTCAGAGTGCTTGTAATAATTTCCACACCCTTAAAAAATTTCACCACCACGGGGCATGCACTTACAGCTGACTTAGACCTTCTTTGGAAATCTAATTCACTTGAACTCTTTTCCAAAGTTGCAAAGGTCTTGAGTTGTTTAGTTAGCAGTATGTTCTCTTAAAACAGGTTGACAAGGGTATCAGTTTATTTGTCACTCAACATAAAACTTCTCGAGTGAATGAAAATCAAAGTCCCTAATTAATGTTGAAGTTCTAATCTTTGCTTCATATCAGGCCTTTTGATTTTCCATTTGTTTTGTTGATTCCAATCACCTGAGTCTCCACATAACTTTGTTATCATCTACTTGAGGAAATTCAATCAGGCGACTGTTTCAGAAGCTCTATAATGTTTGGAAAATACAGCAGCACAAAAGCAATCTTAATGAAAACAAGAATGCTTCATTTCTCTTAGTGTTTCTGGAGACCTCTTATTTTGAGATAGTCATGTTTCTTCATCTATGCACCTAAGGCTTTCAATGATATACTCAATTGGGGAGCAACAAGCAGGAGTTGGATATACTCATCCGTGAAATTCAACAAACTGCATTTCTTTTGGGCATGCAATTCAAAGGACTGAATTGGTCCAGGCCTCCCACCTCTTTGCAGTTCCAGTTTTAATTTTTAAGGGTGAGGTTGGAAAAAAGTAAATAACTAAACTTGGCTGTGAGAGATTATTTTGCAGGGTCACATAATGAGCACTGCTGGAGATGCTCTTAGGTGTGTTGAACAGATATTGTCCTTGTCTTGTGATTGCATTTTGGCAAACTCAAAGCCTACACCCCAAATGGAAGCGACCAATTGAGAAGAACCAAGGTTGCATGCATATTACTTGCACTCTTTGTAAATTGAGTTCTGTTGGTAAGAGTTTTAACTTCTGGGTTAACTGTATGGATGCCAGTGCTTTGTTGCAGAAGTCATTGTCACAGATACACTACCATTGCATTGCTAATGTACCAATCATGATATGGTTTTGTGCTTGCGGAAAAGTCATGTCTCACTGGAGTGAAAATCAGGTTAGATGATTATATATTTTTTGAGAATATGTTGCCCTCCTCCACCACTTCTGCCTTTTGGCAAGTGTTGTGATTTCTAGTGTCCTTATGGCTCACATCATTGTAGCCCTGCTTTAAAAGGATGCCAAATTGAGAATGTGTGTTATGCTCATTGTCACTGTACAGTGATGATCTTTGCAGGCTTAGTCTGAAAATGTGGACAGATTACAGAGAGTGAACAGGAGGCTATTATGCATGCAATTGATATGAAACTGCTAAGCATGAGGGTGCAATACCCAGCTTCTACTTGTATACTTTTTTCAGGTTGGAGAGTCATGGGACTGGATAACGTCCGGGTATTTTAGGAAACAAACTTGTTGTCAGTTTGGAACTGGAGCATTTTTGTGAATTTCTGGTCTCTGGAGTTGTAGCCAACATCCTTACTGAGTTTTCCCATTGCTTCCAGTAATGTGACATGGAACTCCAGATGGAGGTTTTACTCATATTGTTGGCTGAAAATTTTGAGCGTATTATAGTAGTGGTCTTACCACTCACTTTCAGAAGCTATGAAGTCAGTGGGGAGTGATGGCAGCTAGTATCTGCCATTTGTGGGGAAGGTTATAGTCTCATACTTTGTGGGTGAGACCTACAACATTATCACCATGCCAGTCATTCTTGTCATGGTTGTTTTGGTTTGTCTCAAACTGACATAATTGTCACATTCAAAGTGTTGTAGAGTTTTTCCTGCAATCTGATAGATATGTATTGCAGGTTTTGTCTGTCTTGGAAGTTTGCATGTGTGTGGATGATAGGAATGTGTCCTGGCTTAGTCCTGCATTTGGGCCACTGATTACCTGAAGTCCACAAAATGCCTTGGTGTCTTGCTGTTGGGTAACTGAGCATCTATTATTATGGTCAGTATGATGAAGCTGGGAGGAGAACGGACAGTGCAAAGAACTTGTTGAAAAGATACACCCATTACTATGAATGCTGGTCAATAAATGAATCTGTAAGTTTGAGATCGCTGGAGTGTGCAGTTTTTCCTAGTATTTCCCTTTTCTCAGTTTGCATCTGCAATTCAAGTGGTTGGAGATCCAGAGCCAATGCCAAAGTTTTTGGTTAAGCTAATCTGCTCTTGAATGAGGACCTACTGAAGTGGCCCTATTAAGTCAGAGGCAGGTTAGTTGCTGTGAAGTAGTTAGCTACCATGAATATCAGTTCTTTTGCTGACAACTGTTTCATGCAGCCAAGGGCAAAAGCACTTTCTGATATTCAGCAAATGCTGCAAGTCCAGGTAGTCAACAAAATTTCACCTTCTTGACAAGGGCATTTGCTTCATCTGCTTCAATGTTTGTTTTGACAATAGATTTGGGAGGTATATCTTGGAGATGTGGAAGAGTGTGAGTTCTTTTGGGTATTGTTGATTCCTGTTTTCCTTGCCACTGAACCATCTTGTCCTTTGTTATAAGTGGAAACACTTACACCTTAACTCAGAGTTCTGTGCATTGATTGAGAGCTGGTGCTTCTGGAATTCACCTTGTTGCAAGTATAGAACAAAAGCTTGGCACAATTTAATTTTAGGTATTTTCTTATTAAATTAAATAACCTGTGTCTCAATATGTGATTAGCAAAATCTGACAGTATTGTGCTGGGTTGAGCTACATGCTTGAAGTGCAGGCATGCTCTGGAAATTTCACGATTCATTGCCAGTAGAGTTGTTCCTTGCAGACTTGTATTGATTCCTATGGTCTTTGGGATGTGTACACATTGAGAAGCTGAGTGACAAGCACTGTCAACCCATCTCTCAGCTGAAGTTTCTCACTCAGGGATGGCTGCAGGTGAGATTGACTGTTGCTCATAGGTTGTTTGTTAAGAATCAGGAATCTATGACTAGTTTATGTATTGGTCAATGACTTACCTTTTGAGACTGCCATGTACTACTGGTGTTTGGGCTCCTTCTTGAGGATCTAGGCTACCAGGCTGTCTTTTGGAGACTTCTAACAGAGTAATGGTTACTTGTTACTTTTTCAGATTTGAGTCTAGGGTTCAAACTGGGAAGATGCATCTTCAATTGTTGTATTAGGTTGAGTTTGGCTTGTCTGAATGTAAGATTACTTTTCATGTGGATTACAATCAGCATTCTAAGTCTACAAACAGGTTGGAGAAGCAAGTTGCAGTTTTGGCCCTTGGCTTGTTGATCAATGCTGGTGGGTATTGAAATGGACACATGCATAATGGATTCTGCCATCTTGAAAATGAGCAAGCCAAGCATACATTCTTCGAGTATCTGCAAGGTTATTAAGCTACTCAAGTAGTTTAAACATTGTACTGTCACATGCCAAAGTTGCCATCTTCTTGGTTGGCAGAGATGCAGAGAAGTGAAAGTAGTTGGTGATGGTCCCAGGAATGTGGAATGCATGTGAGGTGGGACGGGTTGCATGTTGCACCAGTGTGCTGAAAAGGATTTACAGATGTTTATCAAGGCAGGAAATACCACCACTTGCTTTAGTGACTTCTGCAGTAGATTAGCTGGTTTAACCAGATGAAGCCCCTCTCATTGATTTCCCTCCCTGGAGCAATATGTTTACCAGACAGTCAAGGTGCACTTACAGAATGACACATGTCTTTGGATGTGTTATTTTTCTCATAGAGAGGAAGGCAGACATGGACATTGGCTTAGTCTGTTTACATCTTCATGTTAGTGGCAGGTTATGACCAGTATACAAGTATGTCCCGTTGTTTGTGTTTTCTCTTTTCCTGTTTGCTGATTTTGTAGTCCAATCTCGAATCTCCATCCTTGTTATCAGGTCATCCCTCAATTCTATCCAAGTTGACTTATATTATAATTGTGGAGAAGTTCTCATTACCTCTAAAATATTTTGACATCCATTGCTCTGTTCCAGAGAGTTAGAGGAGATTCCCAAGGAGTCAAGGGGTTAATGCATTTGCATGCTTATATTCTAATTGCAGTGTCACAAGCACATACTTTGAGAACCTGGGCATGCACTTGAGAATGGGCTATCTGATGTTGACACCACAAGGGCAGGCCAGAAGTCTAGCAGCAGTTCCAGGGCCTCTGATACTTCAAAAGGCAGAGGGGCAAGGGCTTAAAGTTGGTGCTATCAGAACAGGAGTATCCAGTTGTGGTGAGGATGAGTCAGGTCATTGATCAATGTGAGCATTGCAACACCACCTTAACTTCTGCCTGCAATGTCTGCAGCTGCCATCAAGCTTGAAGAACTTGATGCTTTTAAAATCCACCAGATTTGTCAAGGTTATGTTCACTCCAACCATACATGTCTATGCATGTTTCCACAGTGAACTCTATAGGTAGAGCAATTTCATGTACCTTGAATCACCACTGCAAGCAATTTTTGTGTCAGGGAGTGAGTGATCAGAGTGAGTGATTGTTGGAATATGCAAAGATCAATGTCATCTTACGGGCATGTATGTACTATGAAGATTGAAAACTCGTACTTCTGACAAGAGCACTTTGCTCATCACTTTGCTTGGACTACAGGGATGGGTTCAGACTTTGATTTGGGGAATTGACCATTTCTTGTGGTTGGATTGTCATCCAGCTTTGCAAGTCTCACACTAAAAGATTCACAAGGTTCACTTCTTGTGCATGCTACCTTAGTATCCTTGACAAGAAAGGTAGTACCACCCTTATCCTACATCCATATTCTTTCCCTCTCTCAAAAGCAAGACTCGAGGAAGTGTTTAGTACTGGAAAATCATCAAATGCACCTAATGTAGGTCAAGGCTTGCAATTGGGAAAAAAGACCAAACATTTTGCAATTAACTTGTCAATTTAGTTATTACCCCAAGTTTCAACCCAATTAATTGGATTTAAAAAATAATTACAATAATGTTGAGAAAAGAAAGCTAGTAAATGACTTCATCTTTAGTATACATACTAGTGTGAACCCGGTGCATAATGCACCCCATCAATCCCCCCCACCTGGTCCGTCGCATTTCCCACTCCAGTTCTAAATGGTGATGAACTTTTTTGGGAATAGAAATTTCATGCAGCCAATGGAAGGCCCAAGGGTGCACTCAAGGTGCCTTGCTTTTATTCCTTTTAAATTTTGGGAGGAAGGGCCAAGGGGGGG
>Ga0209208_10007414_pt1 | contig 14858 bp, 16 predicted proteins | sample S1TSphfallax_3_FD_187694 | JGI IMG/M metagenome (GOLD analysis project Ga0209208, IMG submission 187694) | Host-associated microbial communities from peat moss isolated from Minnesota, USA - S1T2_Fd - Sphagnum fallax MG (SPAdes) (version 2) | ecosystem: Host-associated > Plants > Peat moss >...
TCCTTCTTGCAGAGAGATGCTCACATGGACCATTGCCAAGATTGCGCAACCAGGAGACCACATTCTCGTCCTCCATGTCTCCACCACTTCCATTTCCGGTACTAACACCTTCTTGATCCTCTTCTCCGTGTTTGTCTAGCTACCATCTCCACCACTACTTGTGGCCTCGAAGTTCGAAGCGAAGCTTTGTTGTTCTATGTGCGGCATTCCAGTGACGTTTTGAGTCCGATTTTCCGACCTCCGGAAGTGTTACGTCTGTGCAATTTTTGGAAACATCCAAATGGGACTTTTCAAGCTTAGAAATAATGCACTTGCGATGGAAACGAAATCCCCACAGCAGTAGCGACAGATGGAATCAGACTTGTTTGTCTCTGCAAAGAAAAAATTGGAGTTTTCTAGGAGTTGGATTTTTTTTGCTTGCTTGTTTTACACCCTCGATTCTTGCAATGGTGCAGAGGAGTTTATGAACATGAAACAATTGGGAGAAAACACTAATGTTGCTTGTGGGAGTTGGTGTCTGGAAAAAACATGGGAGTTTTCTCAGGAACCATACAGGAGCAAGAAGAGAAGTTGAAGCAGCTGACAAGTTCTCTGTGTGGAATTCTATCTTTGTATCAAGGCCTTTGCAAACTGAAAAATGTATCTCTCTCTCTCTCTGTGTCTTTCTGTGCATCTCTTTCTCGTTTTATCCTTTCTCAACAATGGTTTTCCTCATCTTTTGAGAGGAGTTTGGAAATGGTTGCTCCTCTCATCCTCTTTCAATGATTTTCCACAAGTTTTGTGGCAACCTGAAGAATGGGTATCTTTCCTCCTCCTCATGCTTCATCAATGATTTTCCTCATGTTTTGAGAAGATTCTGAATCAAAAGTGGTTCCTCCTCTCATCCTTTTTCAATGATTTTGCTCAAATAAATATGCTGCAACTTGAAGAATGTATCTCTTTCTTCCTCATGCTTTTTCAATGATTTTCTACACAGTTTTGAGAAGAGTTTTGAATCAGAAAGTGGTTGCTCCTCTCATCCTTTTTTAGGTGATTTTGGTCATGTTTTGCTGCAACCTGAAGAATGTATTTCTTTCTTCCTCATGCTTTTTCATCATGATTATCCACATGTTTTGAGAAGAGCTCTGAATCAGAAAGCGGTTGCTCCTCTCATCCCTTTTAAATGTTTTTCCTCACATTTTGAGAAGAGTTCTGAATCAGTAGCACTGTATATGAAATTTGGTTTTTTCTGATGGTTGATTTGGGGATGGCAGATAAAGATGGAATTGGAGATTGTAAAGGGAGGAAAATTGAAGCATGTTCTTGTGGAGGCAGCTTGCAGCCATCGAGCTTCGAAACTCATTCTTGGCACTAAATGGCATTTCTCCATTTGGTCAGTTCCCCACTCTATCCTTTGCTATTTCTCCAACTTAAGAAATCCTGCAACTTATGAATTGTTGTTGTTCAATGCAATCTCATGATGATAGCTTTATGTTTAAAAGAGAAAATGTTTGTGATTCCACTCACACATGGAAACATTGTAGTAGAATTTCTCAGAAGTAATGTGCATCTAACACAACAACAAACAATGATGTGACCCTTGGTGATTTAAGCCAAGTAGAAGAAATGAAATTGAAAGCTCAAAATGCTTTTCTGTTTTGATCAACAGCCGTGCCACAGCATTAGGAAGGTATTGTTTGAAGCGGTTGCCATCCACATGCATGGTGGTGATTGTGGACAACAGAGAGATCATACTGAACAAAAAAGGGAAATTACAGTCGCTGCAAGTTTCAAGTATGCATCTCATTAACCACCAGTCCTCATCCACACAAATCATGTTGAAAATTCCACCCCAAAGTGCATTTCTAAGACCTGCACAGATCAATTTATCTAATCAATTTCCCATTTTCGGAAAATAGTTCTGGTGCTTAATTTGTTCAATACTGAGAGTGTTTTGGTCAACAGCAGGATCCACCATTCTGAGCATCTTACAGAGGACAATACAGAGTTTGGGACGAAGCAAGAAGGTAGCAAGTGGTGGTCCAGACGACATACTACCTGATTATCCTCAACATCAAAGTGTGTTGGTGCAGCTAACACTTTCTGGGTCCTCAAAAGATCTTGCTTCTCACAATGGTGGTGTTCAGTATCATGGTGAGTTAATGGAGGAGAGAAACTTGGGTGGAGGCTTTAGTAGTAATACCCTTGCACTGCTACATGGAGTGTCTTCAGTCCATGACATTGTCAAGAGCTCAAGCTTTCGAATCTCACTGCCTGTGGGTGCAGCAGACACAGCTGACAATAAATGCGTAACTGGTGATGACAACAATTGTGGTGCTCGCAAATCATCAGCAACTTCATGTATGATTGAAATAAACTCCACACAAAAAGACTAGCCTGTTGCATTTTGTGTTGAGGAGTACTCAGAAAAGGGTGAAAGCATGATGAGCTTTTGGGTTAGCATAGTATGCACCAACAGAAAGGTTTTAACATGTAGAAATCTGTCAGTGCTGCAGCAAGTGGAAAGCATTTCTGTTGATCGGCCCTATTCCAAATTCTCTTTTGTGGAGCTTGAGGCTGCCACTGCCAGTTTTTCTCCTAGTAAGTTGTCAATAGACCTCAAGTAATGTACTATGAGTTTCTTGTTGAATTTTCGAATTCGTCTTGAATACCCTTGTTTCAAACTGTGGGATAGTTTTACAAGACCAGCATAGTCTTTGCTTTGCACACAAGGCAGACTACTAATGAGTGCAACATTTGGTGGGTTTATTCTTGGTTGTAAATCCAGCAAATTTGGTGGGAAGAGGAGGAGGGAGTGAAGTGTATAGAGGTGAGCTGCAAGATGGAAAACTTGTGGCCATTAAGTGCCTGAATCAAGGAGGACTGCAAGCTGAAGAGGAGCTTTTAACAGAAATTGAGATCAACACTTGTCTATCACATGCCAATATTGTGTCACTTACTGGCTATTGTGTTGAACCAGCACACTTGATCCTTGTCTATGATTTCTTACCTGAAGGAACTCTGGATGATCACCTTCATGGTACAAGATGCAAACATCAAAAATCCTTCCTCACATCACCTTGAACAAATCTTCAAAGAGCGTAGCTAATTGTTTAAGATAGTTTTAGTGTACGTACGCTGTAACCAGACAATTCATCATCCATATCTTCTGACAAATGTTTTGTCTCCTCCATCCATTTGCAGGAGGGGGGAAGAAGTTGTTGGCATGGGAAGTGCGATACAAGGTAGCAGTAGGCATGTGCAAAGCATTGGAGTATCTTCATGATGGAATTCCTCAACCTGTAATTCATATGGATGTCAAAGCCTCCAACATACTACTATCCCATGACTTCCAACCTCAGGTTCTTCCTACATTTCATAACCAAAACTAAGAATGGGCTTTTCAAGGAGCCCAATTTCAATGAGCTTACTTTGTGTGATCTTACTCAGGAATTGCTTGTCACAAGAAAGCCTAAAAATGCTGAGAGTTTTTCATATGTTATTCTTAGTGATGGCTTTCTTGAACAGTCTGCTTGAAACTAACATCTCTTTGTTGTTCACATTATGATTTCAAATGTGCAATTATGGTCTTGTGAATTGCTGCAGTTGTCAGATTTTGGGCTTGCAAAATGGGCTCCCAAAAGGCCAATGTACATACACTGCAATGATGTAGTCGGCACATTTGGGTAATAATCCTCTTGCTCCTCTATTCCTCACATAATAGGATTTTTCCATGCTCCAAGTCAAGCAAAGTGTAAACATCTATAAACTAGTGTTATTATTGGAGTCATCTGGGTGCATTGTTCATCTCTGTCATCTCCATCTTCTTATAGGATATGAAGACGTTTGGCCGATGACTGAATTCATGTTTTTTCTTTTGGGTGTTCAAAGGTACTTAGCTCCAGAGTACTTCATGTATGGGAGAGTGAATGACAAAACAGATGTGTACTCATTTGGAGTAGTTCTTCTTGAGCTGATCACTGGCCGTAAACCTATAGACACAACAAGACCCAAAGGCGAAGAAAATCTAGTGATTTGGGTATGTGCTGCTGTTTCATGATGCAAAACAAATTGAACATTGTACATGCACCAATGATGATGTTCATTGTTCTTGCATTTATAGGCCAGTGAAGTCCTGCATTTCTTGCTATGTAGTTATTTCAATCTGGTACAGTTTATTTTTAGCTTAGTCTGTCTATGATTACTGAGATTGCAGCCACAATAGTACTTGATTAAGTAAGACTTGTTCTCTTGAGTATGAATGTCATCACTTTGTTGTTCTTCAACAGGCAAGGCCACTATTGGATGAGAGGAACCTGGATAAGCTGGTGGATCCACGGTTGGGCAGCACATACAATGTTTGTCAAATGCAAACAATGATCTCAGCTGCTTCATTATGTGTACAACAATCTTCACAACGCCGACCTCAAATTAGTCAGGTCATTGTTTTCCACAAAGTTCATCTACTATGGGAAAATTTAGAGCTAATGCATCTAAATCTCTTCTCCTTGCATATCCAAAAGTGGTAATCACAGAGACCTGATCTGTCACATCTTCTGTACAGCAATAGTCTGTGTCATTTGTAGAATGATGATAATATTCTTAGTCAACCTCTTTGCGAGTGTCTATCTATGCATGTGTTTCTGATGCTTATGTTTGGTGTAAACAAATAGGTTTTGAAGATGCTAGGTGAAGACTACAATGGCAAGGAAGAAGGTTTAAGTAGTCTACAGAAACATGGGTTGGGAGTATCCATGGACTCTGATGAGGAGGAGGGGAGTCATTTTGATGGGTCACCAAATTACAGAGACCATGAAGCAGATATTCGAACACATCTGGCACTGGCTATGCTTGGAGTTGATGCCAATGATGATGCTGTTTCTGAAAGTAGCATAGATTATAGTAGCACTGACTTATGTAGTACATACCTGGAAGACTATTTGGCTGATAGATTTAGTTCACCAGTCAGTTTTGAAGACCATTAACATTACATTTCAGAGTTAGGTAGGCACCTTCAAACTCTATTTTGCTAGGTAAATTTTGCTTCAGTGCACAAGAAATTTCTTCATCTCAAGAAGTGGCGTAATTCATCATTTTTTTGGCTCCAACAATGTACTGGTTGAGACAAGGTGTTTGCCCTCGCTAAAGTCCCCTCTCCAACAAAGAGCTGAAGTTGGTACTCTAATCCCTAGTCCTGGCTCCTCATCATATTCTTCAAGTGGCATGAACTGTAAAGGGCCTTCTCAAATTATGATACCCATTTGTCCATGTCTATGACCCAAATGCATACTCACACATCACATTTGTTGCCATGAACATGACTTGGATTTGACTTACATAGTTAGAATTGCCATTGAATGACAGTCTAGAGGCACCTTATATTGTTACTTCCTCTGGCCTATATGAAGTGTGTTGGAATGGATTTCAGGGGATGGGTCTGGACATTCTGACAAATTGGCCTGAGAAGAATGTGGAGGTTGTTGTTTCCACCAATGGTGAAAAAATTTGGGACTAGGTGATCTTGGACAGACTCCAGGTTTTTCCATCTCCTTCCCTTTCTCTGTGCAACCATAATTGGTTGGATGTCCTTCCCTGTTACTTACTGATCAAGCTATAAATATTAAAATTGGACAATCCTAACAGATCAAAAGTCAATCTGATGTTTAAAATTTCAAGGTTCGATAATGCATTGGCTCTATCACATTGTCTCTTCACCATTGGTAAACTGCTCTGTGTAGAGCTGCACCATGAATTGGAAAATCTCATGCCTGCCAAGTTTGCTCTGTAAGGACATACCAATGGAAATTCCAGAACTCATACAACAATTCTACCATTGCCAAAGACATGAAAAGAGCTACAGAGTTACTAAGGACAGATTGGTCAAATGGGTGCAGACTGCATAAGCAGTGCTCAATCAAAATGCTCCCCAATCCTGCACAACCTGTCTAGCTACTATGGAGGCAGAAAGAATTGACAGGGCAAAGGAGAGAAGCTGATGGGAAATGTTATAAGAACAGGGGCAAACCTGTGTCATTACATTGGTGGTGAGTAGTCCACCATTGTTCTGCCAAACACAATACAACAGATTCCTGCAGTTCCATACTTTGAGGTAATAGTATAGCTCAGAAACAGACAGAATGAGGATACCGCCTTCAACATTCTCTGGATTCATGAAGAATTTACTCCTTCCAACTATAACCATTTTGTTAGGTTGTCTGTCTAGGGTATTATGTGGGCACACACAGCCAGTCTACATTTGAAACTCTCATTGCTGTTTTTTCCCATGAAGCCCTAAGCATCCATTCAGCATTAACAAAGGATGAAGGTGTTCAGCAAGTTCATTCAATTGCCCAGCTCACCTCGTGTAGTTCAAGATAGGTGGCACTTTGACTAAGAAAACATAATGAAGAAAATGAAAACCTGCTATCGTAAGCTGCCGTAAGGCAGCATAGTCAGATGTAATGATTGTGATAGAGGCAAGTGATTCTGGTAGTGACAGCAAGCTTCCTTGCTTCCCGTATTGCTGCTCCTTGGCGTTAATGTCACCATTCTACATCATCATCATTATGGCTCCTTCTTCTTCCTCCTCCTCCTCTTCTCCCCCTACTCCTCAGTTTTGGCAAAAATCAAAGACCATGTTATAACGCTTCTGTGCCTTGACTAGCAAAAGCAATCTTTCTTCCGTCCTCCACAGCTATCTCTTAAAGCTCTTGACGGGTTCCAGAACGAGTCTAATTATTCCGCCCATAAAAAAACACAACACACTACAGGTAAACTTCATTTCCGATTCAAGATCTCATTCAGGACTTTCAAGATGTGATCGAAGGCCTCGACTACGGCCCGACGCGGCTGCTCGGAAATTGGTTGCCTCTAAGATTTTGGATCGAAATTTCGCACTTTTCCGAAAATAAAGAACAAAAAGTGCTAAAAGTCACTAATTTTGAAATTTGTGGCTATTTCATCTCCAGATCTTCAAGATTCGTCGGGATTGGAAATTGCAAGATGTTCTCCTTCAAGGAACCAAACAATAGACAAGGATATCTGAGTTGTTTTGAAGACGATTATTTTCTCCATCTTGTAACTGATGATAGCCATTTTTGGCTCAGTCCTGTTATGGACGATCGCCAATTGCGCTACTTAAAGAAAACATAACATTGAAAAAAGAAACACTTGGTAGTGCCTCCACCAACAGTCGGTAAGAGAGTGGCCAACGAAGAGGAAATTGGAATGTTCATCTACGCGACTCAGGCGGGATACTCAGAAGGGTGTGTACGAATTTTTTTCGGAGCGTCAGATTCACCTGAATTGAAAAGATATCCAAGCTCCCAGTGACTGCAACCCCCAATTGAGATGTCTTTGTCTGGTCCGCATGTGTTTGTGCGCAGGAGAAGAGAGCGACTTGACAATCTTTAGGGGTTGGAAGTCTCACAATAGCAATCGATCACACGTATAAACCCTTATCACAGCAGTAGTTTCGCTAGTTAAGATTTGATCTAGTGCAGGATGGTTTGTGTAGAAGGGAGATTTGTTCGTCTTCATTTGGGGATCATGTCCAGTTTTGTGGACAAGTAGCGGGGATTGAATTGAAGAAATCTGCAACAATATCAACGCGCGACATTCAAATCGTGTTTGAGGATGTTGGGTGGGGCTTGGGACACAGTTTGGGTCAAAGCTTTCTCTGCCGACAGGCCACAGATAAGCGCGCTGGTCTCGGGTTTCGGCTGGGACGGGTCAAGGCGCATAGATCGATTCAGGCTCGGAGTGGATTAACAACGTAAGGTAGAGCCGTGTTATGGATATCGATCATCTGTGCTCTCTGTTGTTCTCTTAATCCAGTTGGCGTCGGCGTTCTCTTGGCACGGTTAATTTTCACGGTCTGTTCCAATATGGCATCTCTGAGGCATCTATACAAGAAATGTCAAGATGTGGCGAGGACTATAAGTTTGCATTGTGCAAAGGTCAAGTTTAACAAATCGTTGTGCAGACTCCTGACGAACAAATACGCGGCCTCCCTCGAGTACCTTGACAGGAATATATTCTGGGAGGGCGATTCAATAGATCTTCCTTGCAAAACAGCTCTTATGGAGTTGAGGCGTATCATGTTGTGTGGCCAGCTGTTAGTGACACAATGGACCAAAAAGGATTGGTGGATGTCCGTGATCACCTCCTCCGATTCTGCATCGGTCCAAAAAAAGGTCGTCCTCAACCTGAGAGAGTTTTTTGTATGTGTCAACGTGTTAGTGCAGATGAAGACAAACATGATATATGGCCCCGCCTTGGATTCTCTAGATTCAACCGTCCAACAAGCCGCAGGAAGAGACATTGATAGCTTGATACTTAGCATGAAAGAGTACAGGAGAGGTATATTTTTTTCCAAAAAATTTGTAAAGCTTGCAAAACACCTTTTAGAAAAACTGGAGGCAGAGATTTCCAATCATGGACATCCATATATCATAGACATTCCACTTGATGTGGAAATTTTTTACAAGCATCCTCTTGGAGTTGGGTCTGTTGGAACTGTGTTCAAGTGCAAATTCCTTGGAGTGATGGCAGCTGCTAAGGTTTTCCAAACCAATGGCATAAACAAGGAAGCAGCAGAGAAAGAAGCAAGTCTGTTTTCAAAGTTGCGACATCCAAATGTTGTTCAGTTCATAGGCTATGGAGTCAAGGAAAGTCAACCTGTCATTGTTTCGGAGCTCATGAGCCAGGACCTACGGAGTTACTTAGATGAAAAGAAGAAGAATGTTGGGCAAGAACCTCCTCTTCGACTGCTGGTAGCTATGGACATAATGATACAGGTAGCACAGGCCATGAGTTACCTGCATGAGAATGGGGTGATGCACCGTGATCTGAAGGCAAATAATGTTCTTATAAATGTTGTGGAGGATCAGGATGGACACCTTTCTTCGTCATCTCTGCAAGTGAAACTCACGGACTTTGGGCTGTCAAAATTGAAACTGCATGATTCCCAATACACAACACCAATGGTGGGTACAACCCGGTGGAGGGCACCTGAGGCATTTGAGGACAAGGAAAACAGAGAGAAGTACACAAAATCAGCAGATGTGTACAGTTTCTCTATGCTCTGCTTTGAGGTCCTCACTGGGGATGTCCCATTCAAAGACAAACCACTAGTAACTCTTCTTGAGAGCATTCGTGATGGAGTGAGGCCTCAGTTACCAGATGTAGACTACTGTCCTGATTACCTTTCTGCACTCATTAAGAAATGCTGGGCTACGGATGCTACAGAGCGTCCTCAGTTTCCCATGATTTGCCAACTGTTGGTGGATTACAAGGCTATGCTTTTGAAGCATCCATTTGGCCAAGAGGATGTGCCAACTGATTATTCTCAAAACTCACAGCCTGTGGATGCAGCAGACACAGCTAATACTACATACTTCATTGAGGATGACAACAATTACATTGCTAGATGTATGATTGAAAAAAACTCCTCAAGATTGGCCTGTTGTGTTTTTGTTTGTGATTACTCAGAAAAAATGAGTGTATGATGAGCTTGGTTTGGCCTTAGATGCATCACTGGAAGGTTTGACATCTTGAAATCTGTCAGTGCTGCAGCAAGTGCAAAGCCTTTCTGTTCATCGACCGTATTTCAAATTCTCTTTGAAGGAGCTTAGCACCGCCACTGACAATTTTTCTCCTAGTAAGTTCAAGAGCCATCAAGCAGAATACTATGAGTTTCTTTTTCAGTTGTTGAATTCTTATTGAATGACCCTTGTTCTGAATAGCAGGATAGTTTGACAAGGGTGAGATAGTTCCTGCTTTGAATGGGAGGCATACTACTAAGGAGTGTAACATTGTGTGGGTATTTTTGTTGAGAATGCAGGAAATTGGGTGAGGAGAGTAGATTGGGGTGAACTTTATAGGGGTAGGCTTCAAGATGGAAGACCTGTGGCTATTAAGTGCCTGAATCAAGAGGAGCCAGCCAAAGAGAAGTTTTTTAAAACTGAAATTGAGATAAACACTTGCCTGTCACATGCCAATATTGTGTCACTTATTGGCTATTGTGTTGGAAAAGCGCACTTGATCCTTGTATATGATTTCTTGCCTCAAGGAACTTTGGAGGATCACCTTCATGGTACAAGAACCACACACAAAAATCCTTCCCATCTTGTTGAACAATCTTCAAAGAGCTTAGCTAATTGTTAAGATAGTATTAGTGTATATGCTATAACCAGACAATTGATATCCTACTTGCTGACAGATAATTTTCTTGTTTCCACTTGTGTGCAGGAGAGGAGGTGTTGGAGTGGGAAGAGCGATACAGGATAGCAGTAGGCATATGCAAAGCACTGGAGTATATTCATGATGGAAGTCCTCAGCCTGTAATTCATATGAATGTCAAGCCCTCCAACATCCTTCTATCCCATGACCTCCGACCTCAGGTTCTTCCTGCATTTGATAACCAAAACTACGAATGGCACACTCAAGGAGCTGAATTTACATGAGCTGTGTGTGATCTTACTCAAGAAATGCTCATCATCAGCAGTCTAAAGATGCTACCAGTGATAAATGTTCTTCTTACTTTTGGCTGTTAATAGTCTGTTGACACTAATGTCTTGATTGTGACACTGTTGTGATTAAAAAGAGCACTAAATTATGGGCTGTGGATTTCAGTTGTCAGATTTTGGGCTTGGAAAATGGGCTCCCAAAAGGCCAATGTACATATGTTGCAATGATGTGGTTGGCACACCTGGGTATAATCTTCTTGTTGCTACTCCTGACATACAATTTTTTTCTAATCCCCATGTCAATCAAAGTATAAAAACTATAAACAACCATCCATTAATGTCATGCAGTTGCATTGTCCATCTCTTTACAGAAAATGAAAAAAGTTTGACTGAATCCATGCTCTTGCTTTGTGTGTTCAAAGGTATATAGATCCAGAGTACCTCTTGTATCAGAGAGTGAATGACAAGACAGATGTCTACTCATTTGGAGTGGTTCTTCTTGAGCTGATCACTGGCTGTAGACCCTCAGAGCCAGAAAGGTGCAAAGGTGAAGAAGAGCTAGTTGGTTGGGTATGTGCTGCTGTTTCATCATGCAAATGCATCAAACATGATATGTGTGTGTTCCCAAGATATTCTTAATCAGGCTGGTTAACTCCTCCATGTCTTGCTATGTAGTTAATCCATCCACTCTGAGCCAGATGATTTCTAGGATAGTCTGTCTGTGGTTACTGAAAACAGTTATAATAGTATCTGATGAAGTGCCGACTATTATTGAATGACATGTTCATTTGTCAGGTGTTAATGTCAGATTCTTGTCTCTTCAACAGGCAAGGCCACTTTTGGATGAGAGGAACCTGGATAAGCTGGTGGATCCGCAGTTGGGCCACACGTACAATGTTTGTCAAATGCAAGCAATGATCTCAGCTGCTGCATTATGTGTGCAACAGTCTTCGCAACACCGACCTCAAATTAGTCAGGTCAATCTTTTCCACAGGGCAAGTTTATCTATAATGAGAAATTTAGACCTGATGCATCTAAATCCTTCTAATCCCTTCTCTGTTATCCAAAAGCACTAATTGCAAAAAAATGATTCATCAAAGCTTTTGTATAAGATAATCTGCGCCATTTGAAGCTGCTCTCATCTTGAGAAGATGACACTTTTGCTCAATCCCTCTGGAAGTGTTTATTGCATGTGGTAAACATGTAGGTGTTGAAGATGCTAGACAAGGACAGCAGTGGGGAGGAGGGTTTAAGTACAGGAGGGAATTCCCTGCCTTTGGATGCAGCAGACACAGCTGATACTTCATATGTTATCAACAATGACAACAATCACAATGCTCGTAACTCATCAACTTCATGTATGAGTGAAATAAATTCCACAAGAGTAGCCTGTTGTGTTTGGTTGTGAGTTATCAGAAAAATGAGTGGAAGCATGATGAGCTTGGTTGGCCTCACATGCATCAACAGAAGGTTTGACATCTGGAAATCTGTCAGTGCTGCAGCAAGTGCAAAGCCTTTCTATTTATCGACCCTATTCCAGATTCTCTTTTAAGGAGCTTGGGGCTGCTACTGCTAGTTTTTCTCCTGGTAAGTTCAAGATCCATCAAGCAGAATACTATGGATTCTTGTCAAATTGTTAATTTTTGTTGAAGATCTGTTGTTTTGAACAGTGGGATAGTTTAACTAGGACAACTGTCTCTGCTTTGCATACAAGGCAGACTACTAAGGAGTGGAATACTCTGAGAGTTTTTAACTTGGGAATGCAGCAAATTTGGTGGGGGGAGGAGCTATTCATGAAGTGTATAGGGGTGAGCTGCAAGATGGAAGACTTGTGGCTATTAGGTGCCAGACTCAAAGAGGGGAGCAAGCTGAAGAGGAGCTTCTAACTCAAATTGAGATCAACAGTTATCTGTCACATGCCAATATTGTGTCAATTATTGGCTATTGTGTTGAAAAAACAGAGTTGATCCTGGTGTATGATTTCTTGCCTCAAGGAACTTTGGAGGATCACCTTCATGGTAGAAGAACCAAACACAACAATTTCCTCTTGCTGAAGAATCTTCAAGGAGCTTAGCTAGTTGTTATGATGGTTTTAGTGTATGCTATAACCAGACAACTCAAAACCATATCTTGACAAATGATTTTGTTTCTTCCATTTGTTTGCAGGACAGGAGGTGTTAGGATGGGAATTGCGATACAAGATAGCAGTAGGCATATGCAAAGCATTGGAGTATCTTCATGATGGAAGTCCTCGATCTGTAATTCATAGGGATGTCAAGCCCTCCAACATACTTCTGTCCCATGACTTCCGACCTCAGGTTCTTCCTAAATTTGATAACCAAAACTAAGAATGGCTTCTGAGTAGCCTAATATATGTGGTCTGTGTGCAATCTTATTCAAGAATTGCTTATCATCAGAGGTTAAAAGATGCTGGCAATTTAAAATGTTCTTCATAGTCATGGCTTTTCATGGTCTGTTGACACTAATGTCTCAAGATTGTTATACTATTGTCATTAAAAGGGGCACTAAATTATGAGCTATGGATTGCAGTTGACAGATTTTGGGCTTGGAAAATGGGCTCCCAAAAGGCCAATGTATTTAGAAGACATTGCAGTTGGCACAATGGGGTAATTATCCTCTTGTTCCTCCTATTTCTGATGTAGGAATTTTGTAAATTTGCCCCAAGTCAAGGAAAGTACAAGAATCTATAAATGAGGTTTTATTGAAGTCATATAGTAACCCTTTGCATTGTCCATCTCTTTACCAAAAATGAAAATAGTTTGGCAGATGACTGAATCCATGCTCTTGTTTTGTGTGTTCAAAGGTATATAGATCCAGAGTACTTCCCGTATCAGAGAGTGAATGACAAGACAGATGTCTACTCATTTGGAGTGGTTCTTCTTGAGCTGATCACTGGCCGTAGACCCTTTGACAAAACAAAGTTCGGAGGTGAAAGATTCCTATTGAAGTGGGTATGTGCTGCTGTTTCATCATGCAAACAAATCAAATGTTCTATGTAGGCCAAAGAATGATGTTTATCATGCTTGCATTTATCATCTGATTATGTCCTGGATTTCTTGCTATGTAGTTAATGGATGCTGTTACAGTTTAAGTCTAACTTATGTGTCTATTTTTAGTGAAATTCAGTTACAATAGTACTTGATGAAGTGTGGACTGCTATCCATTGAGATGTTCTTTTGTCTAGTATTAAAGTCATTTTTTTGTGTCTTCAACAGGCAGGTCCACTGTTGGATGAGAGGAACATAAATAAGCTGGTGGATCCACGGTTGGGCAGCACATACAATGTTTGTCAAATGCAAGCAATGATCTCAGCTGCCGCCTTATGTGTGCAACAGTCTTCACAACACCGACCTCAAATTAGTCAGGTCAGTTCTTTCCCAAGGAAAGTTCATCTACAGTGGGAAATTTTAGATCTGACACAAGTAGATCCTTTTAATCCCTTCTCCTTGCATATCCAAAAGCAGTTATTGCAAAAATGTGATTCATGAAATATTCTGTACAAGATAGTCTGTGCCATTTCTAGCTGCTCTCATCTCTAAATGATGACATTTTAACCCAAACCCTCTGCAAGTGTTTGATGCACATTTTATTGAATGTGTTTCTGATGCACATCTGGTGTAATATGCAGGTATTGAAGATGCTAGACAAATATAGCAATGGGAAGGGGTCTGCAGAGACATGAGTTGTGGACATTGATGGAATCTGATGTGGAGGAGGGTTGTCATTTTGAAAGGACACCAAACTACAAGACGCTGAAGTAGATATTCAATTGCATCTGGCACTGGCTATACTTCTGGCCATAGTTTTGATGATGACAACAATTATGTTTCACAAAGTCATGTGCATTTTAGTAGCACTAACTTCACATATCTGGAAAACTGTATTTTTGACAGATTTAGTCATTCAGGTAGATTTGAAGAGGAGGTACTTGCATTTAAACTTCGATTCTGTTAGATAGATTTTGCTTGACTGTACAGAAATTTCTTCATTTGAAGAAGAGGTGTGATACATTATTTTGTCTATTACTACAATGTTCTGGTTGTTAAAAGTGTGGCTTAGCTGAAGTCCTCTCCAACAAAGTATCTCTCCAGCAAGGAGCTGACACAGCCATTCACCTTGGCAATTTGAATCCCAATTTCTAGCTTCACATCAGATTCTCCAAGAAGCATTAACTGCTAAGGGGCTTCTCACATGATGATACCCGATTTGTCCACAAGTGATCCAAATGCATATTCACGCACATTCATTGCTGAGAAGTGAATGGGGATGTCCTGCTTGAATGTAAGCTTGAGCAGCACAATGGAGACCTTACTGAGTGCATGTATCACCACTTTGTACAAGCTCTATGTATATCCCACAATGGTGATTGTTCTTGTCACTACAGTCTCT
>Ga0209208_10007416_pt1 | contig 14857 bp, 5 predicted proteins | sample S1TSphfallax_3_FD_187694 | JGI IMG/M metagenome (GOLD analysis project Ga0209208, IMG submission 187694) | Host-associated microbial communities from peat moss isolated from Minnesota, USA - S1T2_Fd - Sphagnum fallax MG (SPAdes) (version 2) | ecosystem: Host-associated > Plants > Peat moss >...
TGGTTTGGAGAAGTTTGTGAAATTAGTGTGCAAAAGTCTCATATGAAACTATTGGGAATCACAATTGTAATAAATGTAGGAATGTGTGTTGTAGGAGTTGGAAATTGGGGTCTAATTTTTTTGGGAACTTGTAGAGGTTAAGTTTGTTTTCTATTAGTGGTTAAAAATTTAGGGGCTTTGGGAGTTGGGATGGAATAATGTAGTTTGTGATCTTCATAGGAATCTATGGCTACATGCAATTGCACCAGCTTCTTCTTCATTGTAGTTTTTCATACTTGTAACTAGTAAACATAACAAACCCATATACAATTGCTATGCTTGCTCCATTGTTCCTTCAATTCAAGAACAAACTAGTTCTAGTTAAATCATTGTTTGAAAGTTTCCTAAGTTTATTATTGTTTGGAGAGTTGAAAGACAAAACCTAGGGTGGTGTGTTATTTTTTTTATTGCATGGGGTGCAAGCAAGGTAAAGTAGATGGCTCATTGCTCCTTGTCATAAACATTACATGTAGCCACGAAAAAGTTTTAATGTATTGAAAGTACAATTTTTTTGGGTACAATAATTAACATGATAATCTTTCATTTTATGTTTAAAATGTTGAAAAACCCCATCTTGAAAGTAAAATTAAATAATTATAAAAAAAAATTCTACTTGCACAAAATGTCTGATATTATAAAATGGGCTACATGTAGATGAAATATTGATTAAAAAAAAAATTGAACTTAGTGGAGCCCTAAAAAATACTTATGTGCCCAGTAGTAATAGGGTGTGTCATTGTACATTGTTTAATTCAAAAATCTTGTTGCTCGTGTACAAAAATAATAGTAGGCAAAATATAATATTTGGGGTACCACAAAATAGGGAAATGTAGTCCTTGAAACCTTGTGCAGACATTTTATAAGTATAAATTTCCCCAAATTTCCTTTACAAAGAGGTGATTATGTCAATATCTAGTTTGTTAAGGTTGTTATCATATACCACACCATAAATGAAGGTGTGTAAATAAAGAAGGATGGTATGAAAAACATTTCCTTTCATTCCAAGTGTACTATTCATCCATAATTGTTGTTTTGTATTTTCCCTTGGGTAAATTATTATTCCTTCTTTAAGCCAATCTCATTCTTCCTTGTTGGAAAACACTAAATAGGGAAGAACCAATTTTCCTTTTGATGTTTGGCATTGTTATTCCCTCTTCAAGCCAAAGTCAAAGGGGAGACTGATCATTTTTCCTTGGTTGGCAAACACCTATGGGGGAAAGACCAATTTTTCCTTTGACATTATACATTATTATTCCCTTTTAGTACCAATGTTACAAGGGTTCAATTGATCATTTTTCCCTAGTTGGCAAACACCTATGGGGGAAAAATCAAATTTTCCTTTGACATTATTATTCCCTCTTAGTACCAATATCAAAGGGGAAGTTGGTCATTTTTCCCTTGTTGGAAACCAAAGTCCAATTTGCCCTTGGACATTGTTCAAAAGAGGGATTCTTAAAAAAGATAATTGAAATCTTTCTGTCATGTCACAAAAGGAATCTTCCAAGAGCTCCTCGTGCATGCAATATGCACAAATTTATGAAAAATCAACCTAAAAGCCTATGTTTACTTTTTAATTTATTGATTATTGGCACACAACTCAATTAAAATTAGAATTGTGAGAATTCAAAAGTCTATTGTGATTCTAATTTCAAAATAGAATTATTAGGCTCTGGCTTCCAATTTTTTTGTCTCCAAAACTTCTACAAATTTGCACAAGGGTAACCTTTTTCTTAAGAAACCTAATGGCATAAAAATCACGTGAAATTGGTACCATATGTGATTGTGGTGAATTTCTAAAAGATCCCCAAAATATTTTTTAAAAACATTATCACTATTGATGATGCAACCCCTTATGTTGTGTGACCTCACCTAAGATGCATTTCACACAATGTGACATCATTCATTATGTGTTTCACATTGCATGACATCACCCATGATTTTTCTCACATCGTGTGATGTCACATTAAATGTCACTTAGGTTGTAATTTGTTTGTGATTTTGTTTTTCTTTCCAATTTTTTTTTCATGTGTCACATCATTTTGCTTCAAATGTGAAGTGATGTGATGATAAAAGGTTTAGATTGGACCCCCCAAACTTGTTCATTCAAAACTTAGTTTGAAATGCCCAAACTTATAAAACAAGTTGAATTATGAAATTTGGAGAAAATAATTTTTTCAACACACCATGGTGACGGTGATGGAACTCAATTCCTCCCATTGTTGTTTCGTTATGGTGAACCCCTCCTTTGCTCCTTTTGTTATTGTTGTTGTTGTTTTATTGTTGGGCATGTTGAGTTGGCTTCAACAAGGAAAGTGAACAACAACATGAAAGAATAAATAAGGAGAAAAAAAGAAATATAGAAAGAAAGAAAGAAGGGGGCCTTTGTGATAGAAGCAAGGGCCTTTTCTTTGGTGATGTTTTTTTTCCTTTTCTTATCCTTCACACAACAAATTCTAAGGTCCTTTTCCTTGATGGCATTCTTTTTGTTCTTTTTTTGTTCTTCACAAAACTAATTCTAAGGTCTAGACCTTCATTAAAGTTCAACTCCTCATGGAGTTTTAAACCAAAAACAAATAAAAATTCACAAAATTGCTTATGTGGCTTCTTTAGCTCAAGAAACAAACCAAGAGGCACCCCCTAATTGCAACTCTTACCCATTGCAACTCCACAAATAAAAACATTCGAACATGCCACACAACATTCAAGCAAATTCCCAAACAAACAAATCCCTATTCAAACATAAGACTCCAAACCTAATGCATAAAAAACAACTAGTCTAGTCATAGGGTGCAAAACAATTAAGTAGAGATTTTTGGTGATTCAAAATATGATTCACTTGCAACAACATATGAATATAAGCCCATAAAACAAAAAACCAAACCCAATAAAATCTACCAAAAAACTTACATAACATATAAAAATTGTAACAACAGCAAACATGTGCTTTGGAATATCAAATCATTAAAAGTGATTTGAGATCACACGAATTGGGATTACATCCCATCCATAAAATATCTTGAACCCCATCCACACTTGAACCAAATTGAGATACAAACCCAAACAATTAAGCTATCCCATTTATGCCTAATCAATTATGTCATAACCAAATAACTAAACTAACACACTTGACCAAAAAAATGCCATTTAGGATGAAGGAATAAAGAATGTTCAACTTTAAAAATCAAATTTAGAATGAAATAAAATTATTTTAGCATAAGGACAAAAGTGGGATGCAATTTAATAACTTAAATCACTATGGGACTTTGAAAATGAAATAGTTTCACTTCACTTTGAACATTTCACTTTGACTAAAATTATCTCATTATAAGGTCATTATGTAATCATTATTAGTTGACATAATTCACTATTAATTGAAATAATTCATTATCATAATTTGTTTTTTGATATTGTTGTTTTAAATACCTTAAGTTATTGTAATGTAGGTTGGTTATTATACCTTAGGCTATTTTATATCTTGGGTTATTTTTGGGTATTTTAAGTTATTTTCATTTATTATAAGCTAATCCATTATAAATTATTGTATCATTTTCCATTTAAAGTTATTTTAGGTTATCTACCTTTTTTTTGGGGTTATTTTTTTAGCTTTTCCACCTTTGGTTATTTTTCATTATTTTAAATTATTCTATCCTAGGTTATTCTAGGTTATTCCACTTTAAAATATTTACACTAGGTATTTTCAATTAGTTTAAGTTATTTCATTGTAAACTATTCAAGTTTATTCTACTTTAGGCTATATTTTCAACTAATCTACCTAAGGATATTAAAAATATTCTACCTTAAGCCTTTTTAAATTATTTTACCTTAGGTTATTTTCAACTATTTTAATCTATTTCATTATAAACTATTTAAGGCTTGTAGATTATACCCTAATTTTTTTATAAAAAAAACCTTAGGTTATACCCTAATTTATTATAGGTTATAACCTATAACAACCTAAAGTCACGTAAATTAGAATAACCTCTAGTAAAATAACCTATAATAATTTGGAATAACATATAATAGTTTAGGGTGGAATAATCTATGATAACCACAAATAACTTAGGCAAGATTAGTTTGGAATACTTGAGAATAATTTAGATCCTATAGTGGAACAATATAAATTAACTAAAAATGGCATAAGGTAAAGTAACATAGGGTGGAATAATCAAGAATAGGTTAAGATATAATAACCAAGGGTGGACTAGTTGAAAATAACTTAGTGTGGAATAGCCTATAATAATTTAAGGCAGAATATCCAATAAAAATTAAGGTAGACTATGGAAAATCCATAATAGTTTAAGGTAGAATAATCTATAATAATCTAAAATGGAATAGTCTAAAACAACCTAGGGTAAAATAATTAAAAATAACCAAATATAAAATAAATTATAATAACATAAGGTGGATCTATTTATAGTACCTTAGAATAGTAAAAAATAACATAGGTTAGAATAACTTAAAATAACCTAGGGTGAAATAACTTAGAATAACTAAAAAAAAGAAAGATAAAATTCCCTAAGATAGTAGAAGGTGAGGTAACCTAAAGTAGCATGGAGTGGATTAGATTAAAATAATTGTAAATAACATAGAATAGACTAAGGTGGAATAATCTATAATAATTTAAAATAACTTAAGGCACAATAATCTAGAATAATCAAGTGTGGAATACCTTAGGGTAAAATAACTTAGAATAATTAAAAATCACTTAAGATAGAATAACCTATTTGTAGTTTAAAAGTGTAACCTATGATAGTTTAAGAATAACTTAGAATAATTTAAAAATAATGTAAAATAGCTTACACTAACTTACAAATAAGTTAAAAATAATGTAAGAACTTAACATATGGTAAGCTACACATAGGTTAAGAAAAAATGATGAATAATAATATATAATATAAAATCATCTCACTTATTTAAATAGTGATCAAATGGTTAAAAACTTGCTTTGCTTCTCCCCCTTATAAATAAAAAGACTTTGAAAATTTCACCAACGTAGTTGGAAGGCACCTCTTAATGTGGCATTTGACCTCCAGTCAACATTCGCCCCTTCCATTTTGTTGAAGGGCATTTTAATTTTTGGGAGGTATCTCCCATTTTTGGGATATCTTCTGTTGGGGAGGTATTTAGCATTTTTTTTTCAACTCCTTTTCTTCAGCGGTATTCTTGGTCTTGGGTCAAGGGCATTACAGGAAGCAAGCCACACTGGGCTCCCACCTCATGCAAGGCTCTTCTTCTAGTAATGCCTTCAACCTAGGGCTTTACCTACCATTTAATGTCTTGACGCCCAACCTTTTGTGCTAAATGGTGTCTGACATACTTTATCTAGCACACTTACATCGTTCTGTGTAGGGAAAAGCCATGGCTAAGGTATGCTAAAAAACAACCAAGCTGACCTTGAGTCTCCTTATGCTTGGTTGGTCCTCCTAAGGGGGTCATATCAAACACCACTGACAAAATAACAAGAAGAAATGCCATGCTACTGTGTCAAAGGGATCTTCTGCCAACTTCTCAAGGGGAGTTCTAAAGCTTGTTGTACTTCCTTGTGTAAGGTGATGGGGATGTGTGAATATAGATGCAACCATGAAAAACTTAAGTTGAAAGCCTTTGAGACGTCTAATTGGAAATCCAATCCAAATCGCCATGGGAAGGCAAGGAATGGAGGTTGAAGCATGAGTTGGAAGGCATGTGATGACAATATGTAGTGATTGACATGAATGGAGGCGTTGAGGTAAGCCTTGTGAGGTGAACACATAATCACAACATGGACACGGCAGTTGTTGCACCAAAGGTGAGTGGATGAATGCGGGTGTGTGGATTGTGGAATCGAATTCCACTTGCTCGATTACCTATGGATGGAGTTGAGTTTGAGGCAATGCACTTTCTGGATCAACTATGGATGGAGTTGAGTTTGAGGCTATGCCTGAGTGACAATTTGAGGGCAACGGGGTTTGAATATGGGGGCATCATAGGGTGGGGTGTGTCAGGTCAGTGTGTGATGGATAAGGGAAGGCGGCTGTGGCAACAAAGTGACAGGAGGTGACAGTAGGGTGCATGCTTATTCCCATCAACTCTCTCTTAATTTTGGGGAATTGTAGCTCTTCAAGCCTGTTTTTTCAGATGTTCTGAAAGCATGATGTGCAGAGGTCTCAGTAATGGCAAGAATAGCCAAATTTTCATTGGGGTGAGGATTTTTTTCATTTTTCCTTTGTTCCCAATATGTTCCTTTCAAGTTCCCAATGGGTTTCCATCAGGTTCCCAATATTTGTTCCCCAAGGGTGTTCCCAATAGCATCTCGCTTTAATCCCATATGTTTTGCCCAAAGTAAAATTTAAAAAAAAGAAAAAAAAGAAGGTGGGTCAAAGGGGGAGGCATTCCATCTTTCCATAGAAACTTTTATTTTGGGGAGCCTCCATAGTTTCAACTTTTTTTTGTGATGGGCCAATCAAATTGGCTCATTGCAAAAAAGAAAAGTTGGAATTGTGAGGCACACCCAACTAATTAATATGAAACAAAATAAGTACCCCCAGCTATTAATGATGATACTAGTCCAGGTTGAAAATGGTGATGAATCATTTTGGAAATAGAAAGTTCATGAAGCCAATGAGAAATGGGGGGTGGGGAGGGGGGGGAGGATTTTTTGTTTTCTTGTTTGTTCCCAATGTGTTCCCATCAATTTCTCAAGGTGTTCCCATCAGATTCCCAAAATGCTCCCCATGCTCCCAATGTGTCTCCTCACTAATTAAAAGAAGTATGAACATGTACCCATAGTTTACATACATACTCATAGTTTCATGCCCTTGCCATTAGCCTAGGCCAAAAATGACAAGAACACTTGTAGGCAAAAAAATTTCCTGTAGTCAATGAGGTGAGGTAGCATGCACCCATGGGGCCTAGGTTTTTTTTTCTTTTGGGGTGGTGTGGGTGTTGGATTTTGTTGTTCCCAATGTTTTCTCATTGAGTACTCATGAAATTCCCAATGTGTTCCCCAACATGTTCCCCATAGCTTCTCACTTTATCCCATATCCTTTGCCCTAAATTCGTCTCATGTAACCTGTGTAGATAGGTCAAAGGAGGAGATTACACCATATATATTTTGGAACTGTCCAAAGCTTTATTTTTATTTTTTGTGATGGACTAATCAAAGATGTCCATGACAAAAATTAAAAAAATTTGAACTTTGGGGTCCCTGCAAGTAACGAATGTGAATCATACTGATGAATGAGATGACAAGTGATGTACAACATAACTAGTTCGAAAAAGTTCTAAGTTACTAAGAACTTTTTATTGGTGTAGTTGGACATCACCTATTTCTGGGCATAATGTCCACAATACTTTTGGTGTCAAGGTGCTGTACACCAAAGTAAATAGTAGTCCTGACTCCTTGCCCAAAGGCGTGACCCCAACAAAGAGTACTAACCTCGCTTCAGACTAGTACTTTGTCAACTGATAGATAAGATCCTTGTGTTTTTTTGGGAATTTCTTTTTGTAGCTAAAGTCGCAATCAGTCATTGGAAGATGTAAAACAATGACGATCAGGAAGAGTTAGCCAAATCTGGCTATAAACCAAAAAATGAAGTATAAAACTTTAGTCATCCTTTTAATTACTATCATCCCCAAAATAATGAAAATTTATTACATATGGGTATAAAATTGGTGGAACTCAGGATTAAATGTACGAGGTTGGAGAATATTTAGACTGCAGTACACATAGTAAGAGCAGTGATCAGTTGAAAACAATTTCGAAAAAAATGGACAGGATGAAACTCAGATTTGGTCAAATTTGGTGCTAATTTGAGTTTCAATCCCTATTTAAAAGCCCAATGTGCTTTTTTCACTATTTTTTAGAATTCTCACTCCCTTTATGACCAAACAGGTTTATTGGTGCTATGTTTCCCTGACTTTGCGGATATCTCTAATGAAAATCACATCTATGAATTTGACAATTTTTCCTTGTTTTTATCCCTCGCTTCTGGCAACTGGGAACCCGCAAAACCATTTTTTTTCTAAATTTTTATTTTTTATTTCGCATTTTGGCGATATTTCGCTGGAAAAAAAGAACACTGGATAAGATGTCCATTACCAAGCAGTAGATCCACATCAGTTAGTGGTTAATACGGCAGTGGCGGACCAAATTTGATTAGTACCTTGTGGAATGAAGTACCAAGTGACCATTAACAAGTGATAACCCAACATCAGGTTTGTAGTTTGTACCTTATTAGATGGTGGATAAGGGCACAGCAGCATGGAGCTGGTGTGTCACAGTCAGCAACAAATGGTGCATCAGAGCATGACAGGAAGCTTTGTGGGTGGTAACAACTAATAACAACACAAATAACATAGTGATACTCATTTTGTACCAAGAAGTGACTAACCAAGTTTTCCCCCTTTTGGTGTTGAGAATATTTTTTTGGATTTTGATGTTCTCAACATGTTCTCACAAGGTTCCCAATCAATCTCAGTTATACTCACAGATCTCTTTCCCAAGCTGTTCACAGTAGCATCACACTTTATCCCATATCCTTTGCACACTTGAGATTCTTCCCTTGTGGGTTAGAACTAGACCAAATGCAAAGGCTACATAAGCTTCTATTTTGGGAGTGAATGTCCTTACTTTTTAAGTATGATGGGCCAATTTTTTAAAAATCACTTTGAAGCCACTCACAACCAATTAACATAACTAACAATAACAGGTACTCATGGCTGCTTTCCTAGTTTTGAGACACAGTGGCAATGGTTGATGTTGGGTCTCTACAAGAGTACTTAAGACCTTGTATGGCCTAGACGTGGTTTTTCCAGTTTTTGAGATGCAGAAAGCAATAGTCCCATCTCTCTCCAGAGTTCAGACCTGCCAAAACTGCCAAGATGCAGCAACAATGGCACATTCTCAAACTGGAGAGATGCATGGTGAACAGTGAAGGAGCTGGTTACCTACCTCCTAAAACAATGTCAAAGATCGAGAAAAATAATTCATTTAACAGAGAGAGGAGTTAACAGATGACTCGTTAAACGGACATGACAGAATGGCAAAAACAGTGTTGTACTCTTTCAAACCAATAATCTAGTTCACATGATGCTACATTTTGCCTTTTTTTTGAGCAGAAGATACCAGCCTTCTTTTTTATTGGCGAAATTGTAAATTCTGTAATTAAGCGATTGGGGGGTTTTCAATCGCCAGAAGTGAAAAAAGAAAAGTAAAAATTGCCAGATTTCTAAACTTGGTTTTCAATGTGAAGCCAAAACATACATGGATGATTAAAGAATTTTTTTTCATATTCAATTGATAGAAAATTTTGGCTAAATCTTCCTAGGGATGATCACCACTTTTTCCTCATCTTCCTATGAATGAGCATTCGAACCTAAAATTCTTGAAATAAAACCCTGGAAGATACTGCGCATTCCATCGCCTCCAAGCTTCAGTTAACTCTTTTTTGGGACTTGTTGACCATTTTTTTGGTTTTGCTTGATCCGAGATAGAAAAATCCGGCTTATGTAACGCTCCGATCCAGTGGTGGATTGTAAAGCGATCTTAAGCAAACTCCATGCAACTGTCTGATTGAATATCTGACAGTTAAAATGTCAGCTAAGTTACAGTTTAAGCCGTAGCTGTCTATGGAACAGTTGGAGAAAAAAATGGCGGTCCTCAGTCCTCACCTTTTTCAGGGGGGACGGGTGGGAGCTTTCCAGTTGCCCTTTAGACTTGTGGCAGATGGGTGGCCAGACAAACTGCAGGATCAGAGTCATATAGAATAATACATTGGGGAACACCAAACTCCAAAAAATCTTCCTCCTAGCATCCTTTCTCTCAAAAGGAAAAGGTCTGAGCCTCTTTGGTGCATGTTGCCTCACCTCATTGGCTTCTAAGGATTCCTATCTCTAATTGTATTTGTCATCAATTTTTTGCCTAGGTTCATTGCAGGGGCAATGAATGTTTGGGTATTACTGTGGCCACACCTGACAGTTTTGAAAATCAGTGGATGGGCCCTAGTAGCGAGTCACCTAGGCTGGAAAAATTAGCCACAACTGGGTTTTGATCCGCCACATCCCCATTGGATTTTGTTGAGGATTTTGTTGGCTTTGCTGCCCAGAGTGAAGAGACTTTGGGTCAGTGTAGGATTTTGAGGTAAAATTTTGGATTGACCTGCAGACCAATGTGCTCAGTCACAGCGGGGGACCTAGATGTACTCTCCCGGTGGAACCCATCTTACAATCAAGGTAACCTAAGCATATTCCCATGGTTCCATCAATTTTCATGGTTTTGTTTGAACTTGGACCATATCGTGCAGACCCATAGTTCCAATGAGCTTCTTGTTTGAGAATGAGGCCCACTTTAGATGGGGTCCACGGACCAAATTCCTAGGAACCAATTTGGACTCATTTCAAGCAAATTGAATCCTTGAGTTGGACCATGCCTTGGACCCTAGCTTGCATCTTGGTTCTCTGAATCATGAGCTCTTTTTTTGGGTCTGAGCCAATTGATCTTCCCTCCAAAATGGTGCCATGTAAGTTTAGGCTCAATTCGCCACATTTTGGTCTGGGACCATCATCTAAAAACTGTGGGTCCAATTTATGACTCTCAACCAATAGGATTGCTATATTTCAATGGACCTTGGACCCTCATCTAAAGTGGCTATGAGTTGCCATGTTATCAAATCAGCATGTAGGACTCAAGGATAAGGACCAAAAAATGAAATAACACTCCGTGAAGAAAGGTAAGAGCAAGTCCACCAGCAGCAATGTAGCATAGATAGGCTAATGTGTGAACATTCAAGAACTCCAAGGAGATCTAATCCTCACACATTGTTCCTCTACTTCTAAAGCTGAAAGACTATCTGTGACCCTCCACCTAGCACTTCCAACACCACAAAAATTGCTCAAATCAATAAAAGAATGGAAAAGATATGTAATGTTTGGTGTAAGGGGATTCAGTGTTCAGTGATGGTTGAATTAAAATAGATTACAATTTCAAGCATAAAATCTTTGATCATTGCATCTTTGCCTCTGGAATACAAAGAAGTTTTGTAAACCCTTGGTTAGCGCACAAATCAGGTTTTAAGTCACTCAATGTGAGCTAAAAATGAGGAAGATATAGTGCTGGAACTAGAGAGGGGTCTGGACCTAAGTTTTCAACATTTTTGAAGCAATCTATCACTGGTTCTCTTCCTGTGTTTTCTGCATTGCTCCTTGACTTCTGATGCTGAAAGAATATTTGTAACCCTCCAGTTTGTTGTCCAATAACACAGAAATCACTCAATTTGGTTCAAGAATGAGAAAAATATTGGAAAGTGTGCAATGTTAAGCATGTGTTTGGTGATGGGCTGTTTTACCTTAAAAGCATGTAAATAAACGAAGTTCAGACTTTAAATAACCTGAAACAAAGTTAGAATCTGTTAAAATGAACAAGATACAGTGCACTTCTGAAGGCCAAGTAAAAGTAATGTTCAGGCTTTGATGGGGAAGCGATGAAACATGCTTGCGTTTCATTTTGTAATGTTTGTCGATTGCTATCTTTTAACCCAAGCTTCATTAACAATTTTTTTACCAAAAAACCTAGAAACTGATAACAGGAACGCTTGCTAACATGTCAAACTGTTTCAGTAAGCTAAAAGTGGGGAGAGGCTCATGGATTCACAACACCTTCCTGCAGAGGAAATGCACCCCAGATCTAAACTTGTACTTTGGTATGGCAATTGAGTGTGTACCACTCGTGGCCACAAAGAGGTATATACTATCAACAATTCAAAAATCAAGATTCCTGTGAACATGCAATACCACCCAAAGTACCAAGGCAAGTTCAACATTTCAGTATCGAATAATTATTTCATTTTGAAGATTCCAGTTTAGAGAATAAGATATTTCAGAATATTCTTAAAGGTTCTCTATTTCATTAACAAGCCTCCCACCCTTGCCCCACCTCCCTTTCTTTTCTTTTTTTTGGGTGAGTTTCAACATTTCTGAAAATAATATAATTTAGTGTTGTTTTTTGGACACAAATGGAAAAATCCATTGCAGAAAAGACCAGTACACAGCAAACCCGGGAGGACATCCAACCCCGGACTCAAAACCCAAGCAATTACCACAAGATACTAGAACAAGTCGGCAGTTGGTAGTACCATCTAATCTGCCTTTGATCCCTAGCACAAATAGCTTGGTGATCTAATCTTCCTTCCATCCCTAGCACAAATAGCTTGGTGTGATCACCGAGTTTTGTCAAGGAACTTACTTTCTTTCTCCGGATATTTCTGGATCATGGCTATTGTTTTCTTCCACTCAATTCTGCCATAGTCTAACAAACTGTCTCACGTCTCTCTCCTAAGTCTAGCATCCTGCCACTTGAGTTGACTAAATAATATAATTTAGTGTTGAACTTGTCATGATAATATTTAGTGTTTTTATTGCGGCCAAAGTCTGCCACTTGAGTTGACTAAATAATATAATTTAGTGTTGAACTTGTCATGATAATATTTAGTGTTTTTATTGCGGCCAAAGTCTGCCACTTGCAGGAAAAGAAAGAAAAGTGGTTGCAAAGGGTCCAAAGGATTTTTTAAGAAAAGATGACCAAGTCGTCATACTTCAAGGTAGAAAGTTGTAAGTGGCTATATTTAGACATTGGCTTCTAGCTTATTGCTAGAAAATAGTGGGATTCCTAAACATTTAGACTTGGGGCTCTGACCTGTAGCCAAATTTGGCTAGGCCCTCTTGTAGATGATCGCCAGCCCATACCGCACAAAATTGAAAAATTGTGGGGTCAGGCCATCCTCAAACCACAATGGCCACAATATGTAAGTAAATTACCCTTCTAAAATACCACAATACATGGTCAACTTCAACACATATCTGTTGAATAACTAATTAATTTTGAGAAGTCCATTTCAGAAATTAGAATATTCCTGAGTATTCCTCATTTTCCTTCACAAAAAAATCTTTTAGAAATGATTTCTGAAAATTTCTTCATTTCTAAAAATTATATAATTTGTGCCAAAGCCACCAAGGTACTATGATATATAATATATTCCTAGGTACAATATCTTGCCACTTGCCCACTTGCCACCTTACCTTCTTGTCAAGTTTGGCAGAAATTAATTTAAAAATCAGATGATGAAAAATTCTATGGGAATTTTTGATGAATTGTATTAAAAAATTGTAATCCATAATGATGAATACTTTCAAAATTTCAAATTGGAGCAATCAAAATATGAAAATTAGTCCATGTTGCCTAATTACAAAAATGATTCAAATCATCTAACAAGTTGACAATACAAATGATGAAACCCTACCAAACTTTATAGAAAGAAAGCACCCCACGCAAGGGAGAGAAAAGGAAACAAGAGGCAAGGACCAAAGTCCAGGCAAGCCAACAACACAACAAACGCAGGCCACAAGGAGGAAAGGGAACCACTAAGAACTGAACCCTCCAAAATTCTTTGTTCTCTGTCTCCCGTGCACATGCACAAAGCATCATTGCTCTGCTATGGTCCACATTTCACTAGAGGAGAAAAGAATCTTTCTAAATATAACTAAAAGACTCCACATTTCTCGAGAGAAAAGAATCTTTCTAAATATAACTAAAAGACAATAGACATAGTCCAAATTTAGAGTCATAACTTCACTCTTGAATAATGTCATGAGATCGCATGAAACAACTGAGACATAGATAGAAACCAGAATTGAAATATTTCATAAACCCATGTGCCAAAACCTATAAACTCTCAACTTGAGGCATGCAAATGACCTCATATCCTAAAATTAAGGCACGCGCTCACTGACCATCCCATACTGTATTTTCAATTACCAGTCCATCTGGTTTCAGCTTTCTGGATGTACCAAGTGCGCATTGTCTTTCCCCTGTGGCATTTGTTCATGTCTACAGTTTCTTGCATACCCTTTCCAAAACAAACATTTCCTGGGTTAAATGTAGCCTTTTCACATTGAAATGTCACACTGTGGTCTTGCCATTTACATTAAAAAGTATCTTAAGGCTAAAGAAGAATTATGGATACTCACATATTTCACCATACAAAAATATAATCTTCAAAAAATGCTTTAAAATAAACCTAAATCCTTCCAGTTATTATTCTTTAACTAATCTCAAGTTTCACCATGAGCCAAAATATCATTTAAAAAAATCCTCATATAAAAATAGACTTAATACCTAGTGGCAAAAATTTCTTAAGCTACTATACTCTATAATGAATCTAAACAGAATAATCTTGCCATGGCCTTGGGGCTTGATGTGGCAAAAAAACTGCCATGGTTTTTAAAGAAATTATTTTTCCATGATACCCCATGGGTACTCACCAAGTATCATGGAAAAAATAGAGCTGGTGGGCTTTATGAAAAGTGTGACACACATCCATTGGTTGTTATGCTCTTCATAAAGCCTGCTGAGTTTTTATGCTAGGTAAGGTGCTCTCCAAGTACACAAGAAACGAAAACATTAGGATTTTTTGCATTTTCTGAAAAGCTCCACCACTTGTTGTCACTTTCTTTCCTATGGTACATACTCAGAAGGTACCCTTTGGGTATCATGAGAAAAAGTGAAAGAAAAATTCTGAAAACGCGTTAGGGAGGAGGATGCTTTGCCAGATAATGCCCGAGGAGCAGTGTGTTCACAAAATAGCAGCCCTTGGGTTCCACCCTGTGGGGTGCTTATTTGGGGAACTTCCTGCTCCAAGGGCATTACCCTACACATAGTTACTACTCTCAATTATTGAACTTGAAGGTAGTAATTAGATGTAGGTAAGTATGAGAAAAAAGTGGTCTACAATCTAATTGCTTTTTTCTTCGTTTTTTTGAACGAATTTTATTTGGAATTTGTGAG
>Ga0209208_10007417_pt1 | contig 14855 bp, 9 predicted proteins | sample S1TSphfallax_3_FD_187694 | JGI IMG/M metagenome (GOLD analysis project Ga0209208, IMG submission 187694) | Host-associated microbial communities from peat moss isolated from Minnesota, USA - S1T2_Fd - Sphagnum fallax MG (SPAdes) (version 2) | ecosystem: Host-associated > Plants > Peat moss >...
CCCAACTCGACCCTCTACCCCTTTCTAGAGTTGGAAGCCGGGAGCGTGCTTCCAAGTCTCAACTTTCCGCAACTTGACTTTGTGAAACCCTCAAGTGGGTTTCACCCCGTGACTTGGGAGCGCGTCAATAAGTGTATGAAGAATTGAGGTAGTGCATTACCGTTGAAAATGGAACCAAGGTCCAATTTCTTATCAATAATGCATGGATGCAAGTTGTTTTTTTTCCCACATTTCTATGAGAGAAAAATAAAATCTTTGTACATTTGTGTATTGATGTTAAAAATGTTGCATACATTTTAAAGATTTTTTTTTAGTGAAAGGACCCAGTCATGTTTCAATGCCCAATCTCAAGTTGAAACCCATACTTTGTTGTAATGTCTTCTGTTTTTAAAATTTGTATGAATTTTCCTATATTTCCCATTGTGAAATTAAGTGGATAAAGTTTGAAAAGGTTAGGCATTTAACTAACTCCAAAGGGGAGCAATGTAATTCTTGTTGTACATTGTGATGCGATGGGGAGACCTTGCATTGGTTGTAGCATTGCTTAACTAACATCTCTTAGAGGGTATGCTTTGAAGCTAAATCTAATATTGATGATGTACAAAGGCAACCTTCAAAAGAAATGGAAACAACTAAGGACGAATTGGAAACTTAATTTGAAAGGGTGAAAATTGGCTTCAAAATTGCACATATCCACATTGGAATCAATTAAAAAAGGTGTTGGCACAAGAGGGGACAATGGAAAAGGCAAACCACATGACCAAAATTCAAGGAATGTAAAAGAATGCAAGTTGCATTGGATGCCTAGGTGAGATTGGGGTTGAAAACAAATGGCAAATAAAATTGAAAAAATCTTCAATTATAATGTTGTTTCACCTTACATTCATTGAATTTGACCAGAACAACAATTAAAATTTGGGGGGATTCTAGGATGAAGAGTTGAACAAACTTTTAACATTGTTGGAAATCCAATAAGAATGTGAAAGGCACAAAGGTTTAAAACACAAAGCAATTTCAATGGAGGATCATGAGGTTAAACCTACAAATTAATTGCACACAAGGAGTTATACAATGAAAAAAAAAGGTTTCTTGAAAATAAATAATTTAATATGCAAAGTTTAATACTACTTAATTTATGTACTTTAGTTCATGTGTTTTATTTATGCCCCCACTTATGAAATTCTTGAAAGTTGAAGATTAATGGTTTTGATTGTCAAAGTGGATAGGCATTTATATGTTGTCCTTTCATATCTAGTTGTTTTATGATGTGAGATCAGATAATGCAAAAGTGTTTACATAAACCTATAACTTAATTACATTGGACATAAACTTGCAACTTAATTGCACGTAAGGTAATTATCATATAACAATTGAATTGATGAATTCTCAATTGACATGTGTGTATGATTAGATTAGTGTGGGCATTTTATTATTGCTTTAATGTAGGTTGCCTTATGCCTACTAATCCACATCTAGTGAGAATTTTCTCATTGAAGAAGGCTTGCCATCATGGATTTGTAAAGTCTTCAAGGTATGTGTTTGATGTATGGTTGACAAATGTAGGAGAACGTCCAAACAAATGTAAAGTTGGATAGTAATTGATGAAGGCATATGGTTGAGTTTGAGATTCATCTTGATTCAATTGAGGGCAACAACATACAATGAATAATTAATGAGTTGAACACCACCACTCACTTATTGGTGAAGGGTCAAGAACACATGTTGGTCTTAATGGAAGAATTGTTGCCTTTTATGAAACAATTACCAACTAGCATGCATGTCCTTGCTTTTGATTCAAAGACAAGCTAGGAAGGACACAACCAACATTCCACCAACACAAGTTGAAGGAGTATGGCATAAATAAGTTTCTAATTTGATTTTGATTACACATATAACTTAGGTGACATGTTTGCAATTGCTATTCTATCACATACATGAAGTTACTAACTATTTTTGTGTGATGTTTAGTAATGTGGGCAAGATGGATAGGGTTTTCCTCTAATTAAAACCACCCACATAATTTGTCCACGCATAATTGACTTCATAATTACCAAGGAGTTACAATGCCAATGTCTATTGGTTAATTCAAATTTTGGAAATGATCATGTGAAGCAGAACAAAAGGCACAACACATGATCATTTACACATGGAAAACAAGATTAGGGGGTTGATGGTAAGGTGTCCAATGGTCTTTTGAAGTAGGCTTGAGGTGTTTTAGAAAAACCAATTGGTAGTAAAATTGCCCTTAAAGAGGTGAATTTGGATCAATTAAGACCTCCATTATGGGCTTGTACTATACTTAGATGTAATTGGATTATTATGCACAAATAACATGTTTTTTCACAAAAGAATTGGGGGCCATCTTCTATGTCGGTACATTGTGGGAATAAGATGGTTAGCCCATGACCAAACTACTATCAATTTCTCCCCTTGTGTGTTTCAAAGTTTCACATTGGCATTTGGTCATCAATGACATAATTCAAGTTGACTCCTATGATGGAGTTATTATTAGGAGAAGGATCAATTACTAAGCCTATGTTTGTGTTAGGTGGTGAAAGATGTGAACAGACTTGAGTTTGCCATCCAATGAATCAAAGTAGGGCATTAGTGTTGAAAAACATGCATGGATAGGGTGTTTGAGGCTAAATAAGCCATGGGTTCAGGCAAATGTCTTGCCATAATATTCTATTCATAGATGACTACCCATACAAATGCATGGGTAATGTGCCCTACTTTTATATTTGGCCTCACCCATTCAATAATGAAGTAGATTTGATAAGAACTACTTGTTGGGAACATCCTTCCAGCAATATTACTTTGCCCGTTTTTTTGCTCTCTTAGCCTCCTGAAGATCGACTGTGTTTGGGATGAAACCTTTTTTCAGCAATCCCATACAAACCGCATCCTCCCAGATGTCAGTTTTACTTGTGTCGTCAGCATAGACTTCTTCACCCCCAGACCTTGCATCACTGTTCTCGTGCCCACATCTTCCAACAACCCCTGGGCAGCCAGCACCAGCTCAAGCTGTTGCTTCCGATCGTAATATCTGGTCTTCCCTTTCCTCATGACATGCTTGTTCTTGGAAGAGTCTAGATTCCGGATTTCCTTCCCAATTGTTTTAGAAAGGCGGCCTCATTGTTTCAAAATTTAGTGTATTCATGTTTACATATGCATGTAGGAATTATCAGCTTGTTTTATTAACCTAATTGGCCCCACATTCCCATTAACATGTTGCAAATTTAATAGATATGTTTGATTTAGAAAACATGTTGCATATTTCTAATGTTATTTTTTTCATTTACATATGTTTTGTAATACAAGCAAAATGAAGCCATCATCGTAATGAAACAAGTAGGAGGAAAGCCTTTGCACTTGCCAATTTTGTGGATTTTGGAGGTGGGATTATTATTCTTCATAAGAAACCAATGTTAAAAAACACCTTATCAGTCATAGTGAGTTCAAGCTTGATGTTAATGCATCTTTGCCCTTTTGACCATGGTAATCCATTGAACATTAGAGGGGATGCAATTAGATGCATTATATTATGACCTTGGAAACTAACATCCCTACCCACTATGTAAGCTTACGGTGTAGGTGTGCAATGTATATACTTTATATATGTCCTCATACCTTCAAATCACAATGAAGATTTTATGTTGGGTTGTAATTTCTTACAAGTTTTTGCATTTGTCTGCATATTTGATTTTGTTGTGCATGCCTTTATTGCTTGTGTTGTTTGTTTATGTATTATTGGTGTCCATGTATGTGTTGTTGTAGTACATGTTGAACCATTTGTGTAGACTAATGAAATTGCTTAGTTATTTTGCATTATGTTTCAACATTTAGAAGTGGCAAATTAATTGGATGTATGTGTATGTAGATTGTTAGTGTTGTGGGTTGTGTGTACATTACACATCGCACAATACTTGTACACTGCACACAAAATATAACTACATATTACATATATTACACCTTTAATGTTAAACCTTATTTAATAATTGCCTCATTGCACAAATAATGAGCAAATCAAACATGCCATGTCAAATTATTTAACCATACAAAAAGTTGCATGTGGATCCATGTTAACAAGGACTATTGGGTAAGTGCATGGTATGGTGGACCAAAAATGATAGGAATTTACAAATTTGAAAGTTCATTTCCTTTGTATTTTTTTAACCTCAAAATGTTTTTTATAGTTAGGTAGCAATATTGTATTGATTCCAAGAGACTTTTTTCCACTAAAAATTTTATTCTTGTAGAGCTCATTGAAAACATACTTGCAAAATTTCAAAATAAATCATGTTTTTTTTTTTTCAAGATGAAATAGACTTTTGAGAAAATGTGCCTATTTTTCAACAAATAAAAGTCCATAGATCAAACCATTTCAAGCTTGATTTCATTATTACATTTAAAAATAAAACCAATTCCTTAAATGTTTTTGAGGTCCATCATAGAACCAAACCAAAGTCCATTCGCTTAATTGTTGCTAGTGTTACATACCTTGATTTTCAATTTCAAAAGTCCATAGCTCCTATAATTTTATATATTTTACATACTAATCAATTTCATTACATAAACATTGAAGTCTATAATTTCAAAATGAGTCCCATTTATCAATTCCATAATGTACAAAACAATATAATAATTACAACCACATTTAAGTGGTAGAAAAATGGATCATGTTACTCCAAAATTGGTCCACCCTACCATGCATCCACCCTGCTAGATAGTTTAATAAATAAAAACATGTATGAGTATATGAAAAATGTGAACCCATGTCAACTACCATTACCATTAATTTAGTCAAAATGTCTATCATAGTTGTCACTCCATGTCAACAATCATTACATATAGTCTTGTCACAATAAACATGAAACTTGGCATGCAATGTCAACTAGCAATATCCTAGTTTTTAATCAAATCCAACATCTCACATTGTCTCCAAATCACCTAACATTATCCTAGTTTTAAATTAAAATAAACACACCACGTTGGACATTACTAATTACTTTGTCTTGTTTAATATGACTTGGTCATTACTTTCTACATGTCATAAACAATTGGTTTAATATAATTATAATGTTATGTTGTCTAGGTGTCGAATATGATTAAAACTCCATCATAAAAGACATATTAAAAGACAAGTTTTGTAGTAGTCCCTCCAACTCCCTCCCCCCTTTTCAGGTGCATGTTACCTCACTTTATTAGTTGCAAAAATTCTTTAGGGTTTAGGGTTTAGGGTTTCTACTTAATTACATGTGTTCTTTGCCATTTTTGGCCTAGGCTAATGGTAGGGACATGAACTATGGGTGTATAATATAATACCTTGACCATTTCAACATATGTTTGTCCATTAATTAATTAATTTTGAATATTCCATTTTGACAAATGATATATTTTCAAATATTCCATTAGATTATTTATTTACCTTTAAAAAATATTGATAATTTTTTAAATATTGAATATGTCAACATTTTTGAAAATAATTCTAATGACAATGATTCATTAGAGTTTGTTTATGTAAGACAACTTTAGGTTCCACAAATCATCATTTGGATAGTTCCAAATTGGAATTTATTTAGTCCATTCCCAAGTAAAGAGGCATTGAAAGGGTTTTTTTAATAGATGTGTGTCTTTGATTTAATTTTTTTTCAAACACCATATTCATGAGTATATTTTCAATACCTTCTCCACCAATTTTCATCCATCTTTCTTTGATTGAATTTAATTGAATTTTAATCCAAATGTTGATTATCAATGGTAATGCATAACAACATGAAGCCCAAATATTGTGGTATTCACATAGTCCCACAAAGTGTGCCTTAACCATTAGCCTTGGCCAAAAATGGCAAAGAACATTAGTAGGCAAAAACCATTCTTGTAACCAATGTGGTGAACAATCATACACCAAGGGGTCTAGTTAAACTTGTGTTGGGGATGATGATTTTTTTGAATTCTTGTTGTTTCCAATGCGTTCCCATCAAGTTCTCAATGTGCTATCCAACATGTTCTCAATAATAGCTCACTTTATTTCATATCCTTTGCCCTAAATTCTATTCATGTATAACCATTCCGAAAGGACAAGATACCAATATATCTATTTTGGGATTGTCCAAAGCTTGATTAAATGTTTTTGGGGTGATGGGCCAGTTAATGATGCCCATCACAAAAGAAAACAAATTGAACTTTGGGGCTCCCCACGACTAATCAATATGAGTCACATTATACTATACCATCTTTTACACTATGTTTACAAAAGTCTTTGCAAATATTCTAATCTATTATTTCAAAACATATTATTATGCCAATTTATGATTAATAGATTTATACTCATGAAGTTTTGTTTATGACTTTGCTAAATACAAGGAACAATTCATTCAAGACATTCATGTTTTGTATGAAATGAGAAAAATTATTGTTTTGCTTTACAAAATGAATGTGTAAAAGATTCAAGGATGGAATGATGTACCAACTATTTCGTGAAAGAAGCAAAATTGCATAAGACTTTCATAAAATGTCTTTCTAGCTCGAGGATCCATCATAATGTAACTAAATTGTTGTGGACTCTTCAAAATAACTGAAATGTGGATGTTAAAAGACTAGAAACAAAAAACAAAAAAAGGTTTGTCCATTGCATGTACATATTATTCATTGACACTCTTTTATAGCATGGTTCATGAAATATTCTCAAGCCTTCTTTGATTCATCCTCAACAACTTCCCAAATTATTGCAAATGATTTAAATTGGTGGGAGTTTCAAGGAAAAAGGGCAAATTTTCACTTGGGCATTTGTTTTTTGCAATAACCAAAATTTCAAACATGACATGTTCATGAAACATGCAAAATTAATGAAAGAATCAACTCCATTAAATGGAGTCCATTTGGTCAATTATATAAAAGATTAGGGCACCAATAATGTAAAAATAATGTTAAGTTAATTGATGGGCATCTTAGGTAGTTTTGATTTTTTTCATTTGAGGCAAAATTATGTTTTACATTTGGCAAATTGCATGGTTTAGAACATCCCCACCAATGCATTATAAAATGACGTTTCTAATGTAGAATAATAAAAACTTGATGATTTGGTTATAAAAAATGGTTTTGGGGTGAAAGCACAATCAAAGGAGCTAGGGGTGCCAAAGTAAAAGTCTTTTTCCAAGGACTACACATGACATGTGTCAATTTGTGTTGGTTTATAACTTTAGAATTTGTATTTGGAATACCCCTTTTAACATTTCATTTTAAATATAAATCAATTTAGATTATAAATTTATTTTATATCATGTATATTATACATTCATGCCCTCTATCACGTAAACATGAACTTTTGTTAAAGGCACACTTTCAAAATCCATAGTTTTCAAGGTCAATTTAAGCACTTTTAAGCCAAATGTGCTCAAATAAATTATTAAACAAAAATCATCAGTTCAAGTCCTTTTGCCCTTCTAATCATCAATGTTAAAATCCTTTCCAATTTTCAAAAGGAATGGTGCACATTTGGTAGAAAAAAGGACTTGAAAAAAACAAGGATTGTCCACTCTTGAGGTTTGGATGCTTTGACCATGCAAAAACATTTTTGATTTGTGTCAAACTTTGAGCATGTAAACTTTGCAATTAATAGAAAATATTTCAAAAAAAAAAAAAAACATTCCAAAACTATTATGCTTGACTTGTGATCTTTCAAACATACAAAAATGCAGTTTTAAGGAATGTCCACTCACTTGGGTGGCTCCTTTGATTGTGTTTTTATAATTTGGGACAACATATTTGCACATGAGGCAATGGCTATCAAAAGTTACTCCACAATCTAAATTGTAAAGTGGATAATTAACAAGCGTGTTTGATTGGTCCCCATGACATAATCTCTTAGTGTTGATGACTAGCTAGATTATCTAATGGTCTTTCACATTAAAGTTTATGAGTGAAGCTTGAGATTTGTAAATGAATAGTAATGGATGTGAAAAATATTAATACAAGCCTATACACCTAATGTGAGTGGAGATGTTCTTAAAACACCTCTAGCCACATTATTAAAATGGATTGTTCACTACATTTTGGGTAAACATAGTCATCAAATAACGTGGAATAGTTCAAGCTTGCAAATTCAATTAGGATACAATGCCTTCAAAGAAAGTTAGTAAAACGAATTTGTTGGTTTTTATTGGCTAGCCATAATGATTAAAGTAGGTCCACCCACACCCAATTTATTTCTATAACAATGTTTATCACATCCAACATAAATTGTTGATTGTTTCTTTAACCCCATTCAAAAACATGAAAAATTGGATAGTATAAGATGAGAGGCTATTTAAATGTCACCACTTGGGCCAATCATTGTAGCTAACCAATTAGAAGTACTTTTTTGAAAAAAATTACAAAGCCTTGTGTGGACCATTGTATTCTATGTAAAGTTACAAGTTCAAACATAATAAGAGGCTAGGGTGAACCATGTTGGTACCTTCACCTTTTTGAGTGAAGCCACTTAATGACCTTATTGAACCCAACAAATGTTGGAATATGGGTTGGTATCTTCACCTTTTTTAGTGGGGCCTTTCATTGACCATGTTAAGGCCAAGAAATGTTAGTTTTGAACTGAAAGCCCTTGATTTTATGTAACCATAGGATATTTGTAATATTTAAAAATAGTTTAAACGGACTTTGGGATTTTAACCATGGTACCAATGTGGATGTTGGTTGACCCAAGGCATCTAGTTATCTATATTTAATTTTGAACTCAATATATACTAACATGGCATTTTATTTTATTTAAAAAAAGAAGAACGCGTATTTTCAAATTTCAGCAAACTAATTGTCAAGGTAGTTATACGTTAAATAAAGTTTTTCCCCTTTGGTAGTTATCAATGAGCTAGATTTCAAATCTGGAAAAATTACAAGTATGTATAAAGGACATGCATATCCAAATTTCAAATTTTGGTTGTTTATGCAAATTACACATTATCCTACAAGGGAGGTTGAAAAGAAAGATATGAACATTGACAAAATCAAGGAGCTTGTAAGGGAAGTAAACCCTAGTTCTTGGAAGAACTTTGCCCATTGCAATGCAAGTTGCCTACAAAAATCAAACATTCACATAAAACAAAACCACACCCAACACCCCAAATCCTACACAACCAAAAGCCCAAGAAGAAATCAACAATTGGTTGCAACTTGATAAACAATATATGTTATTGGTGAGCTCCATATATATACAACAAACTTTCCAACATCAGGAAGGTAAAAAATAATCTAAAACAATGTTGCACAATAAAAAGTGAGTTGAAAATGAAAAGAATAGAAAATTGTAAAGTTAGTTAAGGTGACTTACCTAGTCACCAATAACTTGTAATTGTTCAAAAACTTTAGCTTTTTCAATCAAATTATAATTTTCTTCATCTAAATCATAGCCATCTTTCACAAAATCCTTGAGACTTGTAGTTGGTGTGCAATTCAACTATGGATCATCATGTTAGTTTTCTTCATTAACATGATTATCATTTCTAGATTCTCCACTTGTAGTAATAGTGCAACAAGGTTATCAACACAATGGCAAAGCTGAAAATACATTCAATCTCAAATTGGGATCCTAGAATCCCAAGGATTTGCTTCGCCAAGAAGCAAACAATCAAAAATTGACTCTTATGAGTTTGCCATTGAGCAAGGGGATCTACAAATGTAGATGGAAGTATTGATAACCTCCTAGACAAAGAAAGCTCTCCAATAAAAAGAACATGGGAGGATTCAATGGATGTTTTGACTTCTAACACCAATTTTTTTCTTTTTCTTCAAATAGAGGAGTAGGTCCATCAATGGGTGTTGGAAATGCTTGGATAGCAAGATTTAGTTTATCAAACCAAGCCATAAGAAGGGGACTCATCATTCTCACATCATATTCATACATAGGATGGATTGTTTCCCCATGCCCCACATTTTTTCCCACAACCTATAAAGATTTGAAACAAGGATCCAACATGATAGCAAGCGTGTTGTGAACATTCTATGAATCAAAATTATGTTTTTCAAAACAAGAGGAAAGGTTTGATCACCTTAGTAACTTCATGTTGCATTTAAAAAAAAAAACTAGAGAAACTTCAAATCAAATTCATCAAGTTTTTAGATCCATCTTTCTTGTGTTTCACAACAAGAAAATATAGTGTTTCACATGTGGTCTCATGTTAGATGTGTCAGACTTTTAGTCAAAGTGGATGTATGCTTGATATTGATTAAAATTTTAAAACTTTTATCAAGGTATTTTATTATTTTTCTTGAATAAAATATTGGACAGTCTATAACAATTCCAAAGGAAAAAATATGAAATATTCATTATTTTATTTCTAGTCACATGTAACAATGATGGATTTGCATGTAATAAACAAATTTGTTAATATGTTTTCTTTAGGGTTGCATGCAAAAAATTTATTTAAACTTATTTGAATATCAAATGTAAAAATTATATGGTTGCATGTCAGAAATACATATTTCACTTTCAATTTTTATAGTCACATATAAAAATCTTATAATTGCATGTAGAGATAAAAATTATTAATACATTTTTATGCTTGCAATAAGAAATATATATATTAATTTTAATCTTCAATTTTAATCTTTACCATCACATATGAAAATGTTACAATTGCATGTAAGAATATATGTTTTAGTTTCAAATTTTATAGTCACATTTGAAAATGTTATAGGACTTAGATGTTGAAATTCAATTTATTAAATTAAAAAAATGTCCACATGTAAGAAATATTTCAATATTTCACTATTGCATGAGCGAGAAGTTGTTAGATGCCTAATTTAATCATTATCAAACAAGCACAAGGCTCCATGAAACACTTGATACAATTGAACATGCTATGACCAAAAAATTAGTAATGGACTTTAAGAGGTGCACATCACCAATTAGGATTGGAGAATAAATTATGAGGGGGAAGCATGAATTGATACCTAACCTCCAATTAACAATGAAACAAAAACCCTCTAGTTGTTCATCAGACCATTCCACCATGTAATGTATTTGGCACAAGGCAAAAAGCAAGAGGGAAGTCATCAATCTACACGAAAATTATCCCAATGGCCAAGTATTATTTTTATAAGGTGGCAAATTGCCACTTGAAACACATACATGGAAGTCGTATACATTAGATCATCACAAGCCAACACTCTTGTAACACAATAAGTAATAGGCAAAGTGAACAACCTAGAGCAGAAGACAATCAAACACAAAGAAGCAGAATGTCAATAAGGAAGCAATACCTAATAAGAATTCCTTTCATACGAGATTTGAAAACTAAACTTGTCAAGCACGAGACAAAACTCCTTGTTACATTAACCTTATGATTTTGTCATACAGTTATCGTAAAATTGTTGGTAGATTATCAAACCATAAAGCACATCTTTTTGGCTCCAATCTAGAGGGTGGATCCAATTCATAGCTTTTATAAGGAGCAAGTCTATTTTGTGGTGGCTGTGGGCTACATTGTCTTATTTCTTGCATGTAAATAAAGCTCAGCAAATGAACTTGGTTTTTTCATAGTTGTGAGAGAAGAGCATTTTGCCAAAGTCTGAATCACATTTAAGGATGCTCAGTACATAGGTATCCTGTTACCATTCACCCTAGTCGTAAGCAACACTTTGCTACAAATAGCGCCCATGATCATACCCATAGCAATGTTACAAATAGTACCCAAGATCATACCCGTAGCAATGTTACAACTAGTACCCATGATCATACTCGTAGCAATGTTACCAATAGTACCCATGATCCTTACAAGTAGCAATGTTGTTTCCCATCAAAAGATATAATTTGTGTAGCCCAAAAGCAAAAACCCAGTTCAATTTTCTTTTTAAAAGAAAAAAGAAGGCCATGTGAAAAAATGGAACACCTGCTGGATGCAGTGTTCCATTTTCAAAACACCCTCCCAAAAACTCTCCTCATACCCAGATCAAGGATTTATAGCCAACTTGCAAGTCATCTGTAATCCCACAGGAAAAACAGGATTTGCAGACCAAAGAAGTCACATAGTACTCAAGAATACCAAGAGCTTGCACAGCACTAGAAAAATTGCAGTGGTGTAGCTCAAAAGAAAGGAGTGAAAACTTCACCCCTCTTTTCACAAAGAAACTCCCTCATCTGCCCATGTTACTCTCTAGACCCATTGGCTATGGTTCCATAAGTGCAACTCCCAATGTGATTGTAGATTTGATACTGTAAACTTGACACTGGGAGGGAGCATCCAGTCTTGTATCCCAAATGTCACACAACAACCCACCACCACCATGTCCCCAATCAAATGCTCCCAAGAGCTAGAAACCAATCCTGCAGAGCTCAAACAGCAAAGTCAAAAACAGTGCTTCAGAAACCAGTGTCAGGAATCTATCTACTGCAATGGTTTCTTCCATGTGTGCTTTGAATGTCAGACTAAGATCCAGAGACAGGTACTAGATGTGCCACCAAAAGAACATAAAATACCTGAGCAGATAATCTCAGTAAAAGGCAGCAGACCCACAAGACAAAAGTCAATTCTCAAAAATTCACCACCTCAACTACAGCTTCCATGGCCATATACTCCAACAGATTGCTGTAAACAAGCAATGAACCCACTGAAATTCATCTTTACTGATACATGAGAGAGTTTTCACAAGCAAATCCTGTAAGCCTTGCCTGTGATCCAGAAGCTTCTATTCAGCAATATAGTAAGGAATGAAAGAGCAAGCCCCCCAGATACAAAGTTTCAATCCTGCAAAGACCATAATATTTCACTCGATGACAGGCTCTGCTTCTGGCTCTGCTTGAGGTGGACCGACATCAATCCTGGATGTATCCCATTTACATGTCCAGGCCACCAAGCCTACTTTCCTGTCAAAATTTCTCATGGAAGCAGTAAGAAAAACACTGCATGATGGTAAAACAATACTACAAAAGACATGTGCCGAACATGTCCTGTCAGGAACGCAGATCCCAGACTACAGGTCCCAAAAAGAAGTCCTGTCAAGCAGCTTTGACAGCTTGAACCTTATGAAGAATTTACATGCATTCTTGGTGTCTAGCAAGTTCCAAATTGTTTTCAAACCTCAAGACACAGATGGGTCAGGCAATGGTGTTATCAAGATGCAGTTAGAAATAGACTCTAGCTGAAAAGGAAAACTGGATTGGCAACAAAATCAAAATGCAAATGCTTTTGACAGCATTGCCTACAAAAACTTCTTTCCAAAGATGTGTTTTTTGGCAAACCAGCTCTCTGTCTAGGGCCTAACTGATCCTCTCTCAGTACACAACAGCAAAAAGTGTAAGGGTCAAATTGTGAATACCACTACCTTCAGCATACTGAGTCTTCTGACCTCCATCAGGAGATTACTTCTGTACACAAAGGAATACTAATGTCAGAGCTAAGGGAGGGCTTTTACACCCATCATTTTTTACAAGGTCAAAAATGCAAATGTGCAGTTTCTGCTTCAAGTGCACAACTTCAGCTGTATTTGTTACATCTTCACTCTTGCTCCACTTTAGGGTCCCCTTGCTCAGTTTGTCAACTGTTGCAGTACAAGAATTTCCCATCATCAGATTGCCAAAGACCACCTGAATTGTTGTCTCAAAGAGAGAAAAAAAAACTTCAGCATGAAAAGAAACTCAGGGGATTTTGGAACTTTTTTCCAGTACCTTTTTCCTTTTGATGACATAGATTTGCTTGACTCACCATTGCTGCCACTGCTTTGCAGGTTTGCTCCTTTCCCCTTGAAGGATGGAGAATCCTTTCCCTTGAAAGATGCAGAGTCATGGCTTTGTGGTTCAAGGAATGGAGAACCCTTTCCCTTGAAAGAGGAAGGGCCTCCTTTGATAGAAGCAGATTCGCGGAGGCTTTGTGATACAACAGGAGCTGGAAGCATCTGCTGACCTTCGAGACGCTGGAGATCAAATTTGTAGACAAGATTGCCTCCGACTCCAGGCTCATACCGCATGGCCAGGGCTTTGTAAAGGCCAAGATATGTATATGATTCTGTTGTCGGGCTCTTCTTGTCTTTGTGGCCTCGAATAACACGAATCGGTTTTGAATGCTCAAAGCTATTCTTGAGAGCTTCATTACCTCTTGTCAGTACCTGATCTGCAACACTGTGTGCAGTGGGTGACCTGTGAGAGAGTCCTCCTTGCCCCGTGTAGGTGATGATATTGCCGTTCTCCTCATCATCCAGGTAGGGATTCCCATTGTGCTTAATGACAATGCTTGTTGCAAATGACATTCCTGAGCTTGATTTGCTCTTCCCGATGAAAGCAATGCCTGCTTCCAGCTGCTGATGAAGCCCAACAATAACCATCTCAATCCGATACCAGAAGTGATCTCCCACATGCACCCCAGGCACACTGCCAATGATTGAGTTGGTATTCACTCGCAGACCATCAATCCGCATCTGTACACTTGCTCGAAGGTCTGGTCTCAGTCGCACAGCTTGTCCCTCTGCCTTTCCTTTTGCTGCTCTTGCTTCCTCCACTTCTATGAAGCTCTGTCTCAACTCCTCAAACTTGTACAACGCTTGAATCACATTCTGTCTGCAACCACAACAAGAAAGAAAGAAAGAAAGCAAGCTTGCTTATTTACAATCCATGTGTTCAAACCCTAGTGTTTCTTGGCAAAGTTTTCTAAGAGATGGGTTGATGGGTTGATGGAACAATGCTTGAATCACATTCTGTCTGCAACTGCAACAAGAAGAAAGCAAGCTTGCTTACAACCTGTGTATTCAAACCCTAGTCTTTCTTGGCAAAGTTTTTCTAAAGCAACAGCTTGATGGGCTGATGGACAATGCTTGAATCACATTCTGTCTGCAACTGCAACAAGAAGAAAGCAAGCTACCTCACAATC
>Ga0209208_10007420_pt1 | contig 14853 bp, 16 predicted proteins | sample S1TSphfallax_3_FD_187694 | JGI IMG/M metagenome (GOLD analysis project Ga0209208, IMG submission 187694) | Host-associated microbial communities from peat moss isolated from Minnesota, USA - S1T2_Fd - Sphagnum fallax MG (SPAdes) (version 2) | ecosystem: Host-associated > Plants > Peat moss >...
TGTATCATGAGGTTTCATATCATTATGAAATGTAAAAAACAACTCATATGACTAATTTTTAAAATAAATTTTGTTTGATAAACATACAAATAATTAGCTTTAATTCTTTTAAATCTTATTAAAACGAGATTCTTAAAAAATGATTTTGAAGGCTTATGTGAAAAGTGATTAAAATAAAACATGTCAATTTAAAAATAAATTCAAATTTTGATTTTTTTTTGAGATATAAATGTTATTAATTAATTTGATATTATTTTAAAAACATCAATAAGGCTTTGATGAAAATTTAATAAAAAAAAGTCATAATGAAATTAGATTTAAATTGATTAATTTGTTTGTATTGTTGTTGCCTTCTATGTTATAAAATTTTATTATTGCCCAAAGATAGTAGACATGCATATATGATTTTAGGTTTTCCCAAGCATGTATGGGGCAAACACAACTAATTCAATTTGGAGTCCACAAAAGATGTGTGTTTCTCTAGCTTTATAATCGCATGAGTTGAGTTGTGAAAGGCATAGTGCCTCCTCGTCCTTAAAGACCGAGAGGGATGCTACGCCTATAAATAGTAAAGATCCCTCCTCATTTCTAGGAGAGATATTCACGGATATAAAGTGGCCTCCAAATACACTAGGAAATTCCTGCAAGGGCTTTGCCATCATCTCACACTACCCTAAACATAATTGTGCAAGGTTGTTTGATTTGTGTTCTAAAACATAAACAAATTTAGCTTTAAGCTATGTGAGGAGGGAGTGCTTGAAGGTATAACCAACCTATCAACGAGTATTACCTTATAAGTGTGCTTGAGAATCTATGTGTGTTGAACATTGCACATTGCCAAACACTTTGACCACTCCCGACATTGTCTCCACCTCCTCTGTTGTTGTCAAATGTCCTATCCTTATGACATCACACATCCAGCTATTGTTTGATACAGCATACACCCCAACACGTCTTTACATGTAACAAGCAACACAACAAAATGTGACCATTATCACACATACATAGTAGCATCCAAGTCTCCAAAGGTTATAAAACCATATGTTATGAAACACATATAGGTAATATGATATGTAAATTGACAAATCACAAATCTCTTCACAATTTGAGGCATCATTTCCAGCACAGTTGCCCTTGTCAAAAAACGAGAAGTTGTGAAAATCAACTCAAAGCCCCATCAGCTCAAAAACTGCAGACAAGATTCCTCCAATGCTTTGGAAGCATCCACAAACTCAGGCTCTGTCATGAAAGGATCATTCTCAAGCTGATGTTGATAATAAGGCTGGTTTTGCTGCTAAGCCAACATCACCAATGGATGGCCAGCATCTTATCTAGAAAACAGAATTTCACAAGTCCAGTTTCAATTTTAAAACCAATCTAAAACCCCAAACCCTAAACCTTGTTGCAAACTAACAAGAAGTTTTGTAAAAGAGGCTGCAAAAACCTCCTGAAACTCAAAATGAAAAACTCTCGGTATTGTGGAGGCTTTTCTACCTGTTATGAAGTCAACTTCTACTCTTCCAAAGTTTTCATGTGTTTCCCCGTACAAATGAAAAAATATATACTGGATGGACAACCTTCCAATCTAGAAATGTCCTGCTGTCTTTGGAGTCTGAGAAATTTTAACAAACAATTTACTTTCCGAATCACAATCCACTGCCTCATTTGACTGATCATAAGTTGACTAGAAAACAGCTGAAGAATATGAAGAAGAACAACACCAACATGACCAAGTATCTCTTCATGTTTGCCAAAAACTGTATTAGGTGGAAATATGAAAGTGAATACTCGGTAAAGAAGACAGAGAGAGGAGGGGGATACCTTTTACTGTTTCATTGCTGTTCAGAGAGTAGTATTTTGTTGGTGATAGCCTTCAAGCTCAAGTGACAAGAAACACATCATGCCATGTTCTGTGCAGTTACTCGGTTCACATGTACTGACTTCCGGCCCAATGACAGAACAGGCAGAAAAGAAGCCCCTGTAGGTGGACATCCAACTTGAGCAATCCTGTTTTCCAAAACCTTGATTGTCCTCCTTTGCTTCATTTGCTCCACTTCAAAAGCCACCAGCCTGCTCTCCAATGCCTCATTCCTCTCTTGGAACCTTCCATTCTGCTGCTCCATCTTTACCATTTGCTTCTCCAGAGCATGTATCTGCCCTTGCAGTTTTGAGGAATCAGAATCTTTCAGCTCCAGCATCTTTATCCGATTCTGTGCAATCACATAGTGTTGATATTTGACACAAACAGTTGTGTTCACAGGCCTAAAGAATGCTTGTATGTAGATGACTTCTTGTTTGACATGCAAAAAACCTTGACTGATATCAATGTCCACAATATAGGTGACAAGCCATAAAACAAAACTTGCCATGTCTTCTTGGATTTATGAAGCACAGTTTGAATTCACAGGACAATTCTTTTTGTCCCATGAAAAGAGAGACACATCCATTTACACCCAACAATGTTCAAGAGGAGTACGAATGAGAAACCTGAACATTCTGGCATTCAGAGCACTTTACTGTCCCTGTCTGCACCAAGTAGGGCAGAGTGGTCAAAGGCCTGAGGGTAATAGAGCTTCGGTATACAGGGTCGTCTTCATTGTCACAAAGGGTTAGCCATTGTTGTTTGTCATCACGATGACTGACCCCTGTTGTGTCAAGCATCTGGAATGTTCTCCTCATGTTCTCAACTCCTGTGACTTCCTCAGATGATGCTTTTCCTCCGACCTTTAAGACTCCCTGAGTCTTCTTCTTCTTCTTCAAGCTTGACAATAGTTTGTTGGACATGTGAATAGTTGCTAGAGTACCTCTTGATTGTTCCCAGTCACTGCATCCATGGATCATCCCTCTGCCTCCAGAGCTGGTAAGAAATGGAGACACCTCACATTCTTCTTGTTGCAGCCTCAATCCATCACTTGCATTTGTAAGTGCTTTCAACCCATCAGAGTCATGAGGAATCTGAAATGTCACATCCTTTTGTGGCTTCATGCAAAGCCTTTTTTTTGGCACAATGTCTAAGGTGGTTGTCATCCCTTGGTATATACGATCCTGTTTTGTGTACAAGTCAAACTTCTTCTCCTGAACCTTGGGTCCACTATTCCTGCTGCTTGATGTGCTACTTGCAGAGTCCCTGCTGCTCGACAAGTTGTTGCCAGAGCTCAGTCCACTCACCATCCTCATCTCATGTTCCCAATTTCTCGTTTCTTTTCCTCTTGTGGGTAATTCACTAGTTGTGCTATACACATCATGTCAACCTGTGTCCACCCTCTCTCAACCAATGATCTCTTCCATGCATGGGTTTTGATCATTACACAAAAGGGTTTAGGGTTTAGAGGAAACAGCAGAAGGGTTTAAGATTCAGCAGCTGCTCAAGCATATGTCATATATGTGAACAAACTCAATCTGCATGATGAGAACATGTAAGAATCACAAACTGCAAACCTCGAGAAGAAAGTCCTTTCTCTACCAGGAGCACCAAAGGATCCTGAGATCATCACAAAATTCAGGATTCTCAGTCATGACTTCACACAAGAAAAATACATGTACCGAACTCTCTGTGTGTCTCTCTGTGTCTCTCCTCTTGCTGCCTGGAGAGACCACCACCTCTTCACTTCCAAAAGACGTGTCCGTTTCCAAAACCTTACGGATCGACTTTGTTTCAAAACCTGCACTGTCACTTCGTGTCTTGATCAGGCACAGGCTGCAGCGATCCTTCCTCTGACGATGATGATGATGTATGTGGCGGCTTCTTCTTGCCATTCGCATTTTCTCCTTTGCCGATCTTCATCATCCTGAACACGTCCTGGATTCTCAGGCGTAATTGCACCAGATCTTGATGTCCAGGTCACCATCTCTAGTTTGCCAGAAAGGAAAGGAGAGGAGAGGAGAGAAGACTTCAGTGCGCATGGATTGCTTACCACGTGTGCTCAACGAGCTGCAGACGCGACACCGTCTTTGCACGCACTGTGCCATACTAATGTCTACAGCAACGTGGCGACACAAAATCCACGCCATGCAACGGTTGAAGATCCGAAGATCTTGTCAACGGGAAAGAAAGCACAAGATAATAAAAACATGCAATTGAAGAATGGGAGACACAGAGAGACACAGAAAGACACAGAAACGGAGAGAGAGAGAGAGAGAGAGAGAGTGAGTGTGCGCAAGAGAGATTTGTATTTGCAGGTGTAGTTTGCAAGTCTGAAGCCGAAAGAGAAATGGCGACCGGGGATGATGATGCACCACCAGACGCGCCACAACCACCTTACGAGATTCTGGTGCGTTGTTGCCACTCACGTAAACTTCCACCTTGATGTCGTCGTCGTCGTCGTTGTTGCGATGCAATGCAATGCAATGCGAATATAAGAGTCTAGCTGAGAAATACTCAAGATTGTAGCTGAGAAATTATGCTCTCATTGCATGAGATCGTGGAAGACAGACAATTTGTGAAGAAATATCAAAGTAAGAAGACGAAAAAAAAGAAAAGAAGAAGCTCTGATGATCATCTTAAGAGAGATTTTGCTTGATACGTGAACGATAATAGTAAGGAAAGTCATGAGGAACTGAGGAAGAAGAAGAAGATGCAAAGGGAAGCTTGCAGAAAAAGAGCTTGCTGGCTGCCTGCAGCAACCATGGAGGAGGCGGAGGATGATGATGATGTTGAGAGAAATTGCATTGCTGCAGGAACGAGGAGAAATCTACTTCTTCTACAGGCCGAAAGTCTCAGTTGAGGAGCCAGACAGCAGAGATGATGTTCAACACATGTACCTTGTCTTGCGGCCTGAGTTTGCTGCTGGTGAGGGAGGAGCAGTGGAGGAGAAGCAAAGCTCTGATTCAGGCATAGTTTCTTCTAACACAGTTTTTTATTTTTTTGGTTCCTCCTATCAAGTCTCCTTCTAAACTGCTTGTCAAAATCCACTTTTATTTTGTCTGTTGTAATACTGTTTTCAAGTTTGTAGAATTGGAAGAAACACATATGAAACTCAGATCAAAGTCCTTCTGCACACAAGGTCCGAAGTTTGTAGCAATGAAGGACACCGCATGGGATCAAAGCCCTGCTGCACACAAGGCCCTTACACAAGTCCTGTCCTTACACTACCATCACAGGAAGTATGTGAGAAAATTCTTCAGCAACTAGTGCACACATTGTATGTTTGCTGAAAGGTATCGTCATTTGCTTGAAATTGCAAAGGAATTCTACTTCAGGGAATATACATGCATAGTGTTCAAGAAGGACTATGTGCAAGAAGGTCTATATAGGCGCTGGAGGCATGATCCTTTACTTGGGATTGCTTGTAAGGGATTTGTATGTACTTCAAGGACCCGCATGTGTACAGAGAGTTCAACAAGAAGATGTACATGTGGTGTCAGAAGCATCACCATTTTGCTTGAAATTGCAAGGAAAATGGAACAGAGGAAAAATGATGGGTGTCATGTAAATGAACAGTTGCTGCTCCTGCAGAGTTTTGCTGCTTGTCCATGTTGTTCTTCACACAAAGATGGAAGTCATGTTAGAAAATACACTTTAATGTTAGCCAGATTTGAAAGTGGCAAGCACCTTCTGACCCTTTTAAGAATGACACTAATGATACAGGATTTGTTTGCACGGGGTGGGTGGTACTTATACACACAGGCAAAGAGGGTAAGTTTAGGCATGATGAGCTCAAAGAAAAAGAAGAGATCAAGTCAGACAGTGAGGAGGAGGGTGTGGAGAAGAAGAAGGAGAAGAAGAAGATGAAGAAGAAGAAGAGTAGTACTGCTGTGAAACCAGAGCCTGCTGTGGATGAGCTCAAGCAAAAGGCTGAGGAAGAAGTAAAAGCTGAAGTTTCTGACAGTGCACAAAATGAGGTGAGCCAGAACTCCAGAAAAAATGGAGCTGTTGGGGAAGGGAAACATGGAGGTGACGGTGCAGAGGTAAATTTACCTTGTTTTTTTGCAATGGAATTATGATTGCAACCTCACTTGCTTTCAATGATAGAGAGACTCAAATTTGGGAACTTGCCTTTTTTTGTGGACCAGAAGATTGAAATTGGGAAGAATCCCTTGTTCAGATACATTGTGATGGGACGGAAAAGCCTTCCAGAGACTACCAAGCACACTCGGCCATATTGGGGTTTTGTTGAGCTTGTCACCACCAACCCTGATGACCTTAAGAAAATGCTTGCTGCAGGTGTGTTGATAGAATGGGTTGAGATTGATCATGGCATGATGATGCACCCTTTTTTTTTGGTCAGACTATGGTTTGCATCATCATCCTCTTGATTTTTGATTATATTGGCCTCACAATGCTACACTTTCTTGGTTTGTAGAGGAATATGAAACAAAGACTCGTGGTCATAGGGTCAATCCAGCTGCCAGACCTGTTGGTGAGGGTGTCTACACTCTCGTCCACCATCACTCTGGTACAAGAACAGATACTCGCTTGGTCTACAAGCTTGAATATCCTGGTCCCCACAAGAAGCATGAGCCACAGGATGCCCTCAACATTGAAGATCAGGCATCTTACATCATCCAGGTGAATGATGCAGTAAAAAATGCATTGGATTTGCATGCCCAATAATCCAGTAAGATATTTGGGAATCAGTTTGGTCTTTTTGTTTGCTCCTTGGGAACCTGGAAACTGAAGAGTTTTGATGGAACAGGCTTTTGAGTTTTCCTGCCATTTGCACAAGGTTTCACAAGGGTTTTTCTGTTCTGGTCCACAGATCAAGAATCCAGAACAACCAGCACCACCATCTACAGGTATTGGCAGGAAGAGAAGGGCTCTGTTCCCAGCCCATCTGCAAGCCAAGTTTGGGTCTAGGCGTTTTGTGCCTGCTGATCCACCAGACTTTCTCAACTATGAAGGGGCTGAATTCATTCTCATACCAGCATCATCAGCTGCAATTGAACCTGAGCTAGGGGTGGAAATCGAAACCTCAGACTCAGTGAACAAGAATGATGATGACCTCATTGAAATTCTGGGATTGTCAAAGGATTCCAAGAGAATCAGGCCTCTAATCGATGGTGTGTGGGCCTAGTCCCTTGCATGTAACCCACCCAGTTTTTGGATTGAAAGCTCAAACTGAAACACACACCTGTGTTGATGGTGGTTGGAGAATTCAGTGTGGAATGTGGCAGCAGCAGCAGCAAACATAATCTTCTCTGAAGCTCATGAGAGAAGAGACTGTGCTGCTCAGCTCAGGTTAACAGCCTCCATACATTTTGTTCCTTCTGGATCTATTTTCTTGTCCCATTCAAAGACCTTTCCTTCTGACCCTTCACACATGCAAAGCAGAGCTAGAACAAACTTGAGAGGAAATTTGAACAGACACCAACCAACAATCATCATTTGTGCAAGGTACATCCAGGTTTATAGCAGAAGAAGATGCTTGTAAATTTTGTCAAATTCCAAACACTTCTTGAAAAACTTCAATCACTTTTCATCACACATTTCAACGACGGTCAATTTCCTTCTTCTCAGATTGTGCATCTAAGTCATCCTCTAGCTGCCAGTTTTATGACTTTTGACATGGACAAACTTTTTTATATCTGTTTGTAGATGGCAAACATTATATGATGCAGTCATATGGCATATGGTTTTTGCTTACCTGAGTCAGATCTTCAATTTCATCTTTGATCAAGTTGGACATTTGAAAAGTCTACACAAATAGTATATATATACCCAAGTCCCTCAGAATATTCCTGATATAAACAAAAGAGAAACTGCCATCATAGATGAACTCCAGAAACAGAATGACATACATATATTTACTTTGAATATGAACATTCCAGGATTTCAGTCTCGTTTCCATTCTTTAGTGTCTTTTAACATATTCCCCACTATTTCAGTCTTTTCAACTTTTAGATATCTCAGCTCCCACAAAAGAGAAGTGTAAAGGGAAGAGTATTATTGTTTACAATTCTAGTAAACAAAAATGCTGGAGAAAGTGAAACATATCTGCATCCATTGCTAAGCACCAAAGAGTGTATCCATCTCAATGCATCAGAGATTGGCTCCTATTTAGGCCCTGTTCCATGGAAGGCAAAGGAAGCCATAGAGAATGTGCCCATCTGAAAGCTGCTGTGAATTCGCTCAGTAGTCGGCTTCTCACTGGCAGCTCCAAGGGCCACAAGCAGAGGCATAAAATGATCAGGAGAAGGATGAGCTCTGCGAGCGTGAGGTGCCTTTGTTAACCAGTTTATCACCTCCTCATGTCTGCAACAAATACTACAACTCAGTTTTGAAATGACTTGAAGAAAGTAGCTCAAAGTTTTCACACCTCAATGCAGGTATCTGATTCTCCCAACCTCTTGTGTCTTTCCCATCACAGACACATTGTTCAGAAAGCCATAAAATAATTAAGGAGATAGTATCCAAACCTGTTATTGTTTAATGATTCGTAAAGCCAGTCATCAAATTCCTTTGCCCATGGCACAATACCAGTTGCACTGAAATCAAATTGCCTCAGGTTGTGGGTCGCACTTCCAGAGCCCAATACAAGGAAGCCTTCATCCTTGAGAGGAGCAAGTGCCTGACCCAACTTATAGTGGTAAGCTCCATCCTTACAGCTTTGGATTGAGAGCTGGACAACAGGGATGTCTGCATCTGGATATGCGAGCAGCAAAGGCACCCATGCACCATGGTCCAACCCTCTCTTCTTGTCTTCAACAACTGTTTGAAATCCTGCATTAACAAGGAGCTCCTTCACTCTTCTAGCCAGTTCTGGCATCCCTGGTGCCGGGTATTGCAACTGAATAGCATTTCCAAGGGAAAATGTCAATCACTATCCACATATGCAGCATGGACTGTGTTCTACCAGGAGACTACACACAAGATACTTACTTAACTGTACAAAGGAGCTGCAGACTTCAAACCTGCAAACAATGTGCCAACTCATTCTGGAACTTTCTAAAGAGGAGGATTTTCACCATCAAATAGTGCCAGACATACTGTTCAATTTTGAAAGCAATTGTCCAGTGATTTCTGAAATGCACAGCAGTACATACAGTCCATTGTGCAAACTCCAGAATACTGCATGTATTTCTCAAGCAAGGCCAGACTCTATGTATCCCATCTAGCCAAATACTTCTTTGCATTCTCTAGGCTACATGAACAAAGTCAAAATACCTAACAGTTCACAATTACTTAATTGGAAGCAAACTAAATAATCAGTCATTTCAAATTAACGAGAGTTTCCTAAGTTTCCTTTTTCATCAGGAATTGACATTTTTCAGCGCACTTGATGTTTCAAGAAGACAGATTTCACTTGTGAGAGAGCTCTCTTGCAAGTCCATTTAGTACTGAACTGCTACTCTAATCCAAAATTAGAGTCACACATGTTGAAAAATGGGAAAAAATGCAACCATGTGAAGTTAAATTCCTTCCACAGAGGGAAACAACAGTCAGATGTCATATTTCTGCAAATAACTTTGAGACTTCTTTTTAAAACCCTAGAGTACAAATTTAGGGTTTCCAATTTGTTCTCAGATTATAGATTTGAACCAAAACTGCATGGAGCTCACAAGTTGTGGACTTAACAATTTAGATCAACATTTGCTTCGGGTTGAAAAGAGAAGTTGAGCAACTGCAATTTTGATTCTTTGATTATCCTCATCATCATCAACTGGAATCTCCTCAAAGTTCTGGGAACAAAAACACACCAACCAGCAGCACGTAGCAGCATTCTTTCTTCATCATATGCTTTACACAAGAAAGAACCAGCATGTCAATGTCACATAGTACAAAAGACCTGATAAAGCTCCGATGGAAAGCCATAGAAATCATGGATTGTGCTATTCTTGCTCACAGCAGTCACCGCAGGCACATTTGTGTCCCAATGCGCCGAGATCGCAAGAATCGCCTTAGGCCTGCACAGTAGTAGTATTTCCAGAGTTCTTAACGAATGTCGTGTCTTGAGGAACAATCAGTCCATCGCATTCAAGAGACAAGAGAAGATTAAGAAAGAAATCCTCCCAAAAAAACAAAAACAAAAACAAAGACAACGATCCGGCACGATATTGTTCACCTCTCAGGGACATGCAGGGCAGCAAATTGTTTCAGAAAATCCCTGGCAGGCGTGTCCTCCAAAGCCAGCATGGGCGATCCATGCGAGACATAGTAAGTGCTCATCTGTCTCTTATTCTCCCGTGCTTCTACTCTTGCTCCTCTTTCTCTTCCTCTTCCTCTTCCGCTATTTTCTTCAAGAGCTTCTCCGCCTTCCTTAAGGTACGTGAATCTCCTCAAAGAACCCTGAAGCAAGTAAGATCTACCAAGACTCCGCACGTGCAAGAACCTCTCAACAACAACTCCCCAACCTCGCATGGAAGAATTGTAGTAGCTTGTTGTTCCAACAGCCAGCGATTCGGCATCGAAGCGGACACAATCTGGATGCTTGAGACAAAACAAAACCTCGAACAGAATGAATGACACGCCACAAAAACAAGGGTGCAAAAAGAGTGTCGACAACAGAAAACGGAGAAGAAGAAAACGACGACGACGACAGCGACGAGGAGGGCAAAAGTGCGATGGTGTAGTGAATTTGGAACTTGCTATAAACACGGATTTGCTGCGCTTCTTTGTCGTTGCGGCGCGCGCTATCGGAACACCCAAGCCAGCTTTTGATGGCAGCTGTTTACAACAGGGGTCTGGCCTATTTTAAAAGGGTGAAAATGGATAGGAAAATGTTTTAAATGGTTTTCAGTTGGGGAAATCCATGGATAACTTTGATGCAACTTGCAAAACTTTATTTATAAAATACACAGTAGACTTGGAAAATGTACAAAGGAATAAGAAAAAGGAAAAGGGAGAATTTACACAATACTTCAATTGCTTAAGGGAGGAATTAATTAGTTGGGTATCAATTGCGATATCTCATTTCTTTGACTTAAGTTGCATCCGAAGCAACAAATCTTTGAATTTCACAAGATTAGGGAAGTAAATTTGCATGTGTTGGGCTAGCATTGACAACATCAACTAGTGTGCAAATGTCATCTTTGGTGAACACAATGTCAGCTCATTGACAAAAAAAGTTGAACGTGGTTGAAGGAAATACATGTAGTTATTATCATCCCATGTGAAAGCCCACATCTCTCACAATGGCAACAAAGGTGTCGCAAATTACATCATGGGTTCCTATGTGATCATTACCATGAACACTTGAATGTAAAAAGTGGATATTGATAGGGTTGATAGGATGTGTGCATATGCATTGAACGATAGCTACAATTAAAAGATGAGGTGGTCCAAATTGTGTTTGAAATGCTATAGAAAAAAATTAGGGAAAATAATGGAAAAGCTTGGAAAATTATTCAAATTGTAAACCAAGCACTCACTCTTGGGCTAAAACATGATAAAATTTGAACACAATGGGCTTGAGTCAGATATTTTATTGGAAAGCATGTTGGAAAGCGTATGACGATGAAAACATTCCAAAATGGAATTTTGAAGTCAAACCATTTGTTGCCCAATGAATTGCTCAAATGGTGGAAGAAACATGTGAGCTAGAGACATTAAAAGATCACATATCACCTTGATGTGTTACTAGAAAGGGAATGTGTTGTTGTCGACTCGTGCTAAGGCTTCAAAAAGGAAGGGACATTGATCAATTATAAACCTAGTAACTTTGATTGAAACTATAAAGGCCCTACTCCCCAAATAGACTACTTGGGCAAAGGGTGATGGTGGATGTTGGTATGAGCCTAATGCCACCAAAAGTTATTGGGAGAAAAACTTGTTTACAAATTAAAAGTCCTTTTGGGCTATCAAAAGAGTTTAGACCCAAAAAAAGTCTAAACATTTTAAAGAAATATGAATCAAAAGAAATAAGGGTCTCTATGAAAGTGGAGGAGGGAGGTGTGCATACTAATCTTTTGTGTATCAAAAAACACCTAGCATATAATAATTGGAACCTTACAATTGAGGTTGACAAGAAATATATGTTAGATTTCAATTTGAAAAACATTAATATACAATTCACCCATGAGTACTGTATTGATATCTTTTGATACATTAATAGTTACCCTACAACCATAAACCCAAAAATGTGGCAACCTCTTGTCTATATAAATTAGAAAATTTTCATGCCCTTATTTATAAAATATATATGTATCATGGGATTCATGATGATAACACAACATAATGCATGATGGCATGATGCAACGATACATTGTGATTTCGATATAATACAAAGTAAAAAAGAAAATTATCATTATTATTTATAATATTTACTATTTAACCCAAAAAAATCATATTTGCATGCATGTATTTTTTATGTGGGGTAAGATGCCCTTGATTTTAAAAATATTGATGTAGGCACCTAGTAAGCATTTATCATCAAAACTTGGTGATCAATTTACATTGGGGCTTGAAATAGACAACAACATGTTATTTTTATGCATTATTCCTCAACTTGTGTTTGACTATCATTTTGGGGTTTTTGGTGGTTTTTGAGGGTTTTTTTGTGGAGGATAAAGTCCCAAGGTAGGGGTGTTCTCAAGAGAAGGGGCTTAAAATGACGTTGTAAAAAGCTTAAGGGTGAGGATATAAAAGGTTTAGGGTAGGCAAGGTTTTGTTTTTTCCAAGTCAAATTGGTCAAATAGTTGGTCCACTATTGAAGATCCCAACATTAATTAATCCCACCCACACTATGAAAAATCATGTCCATCGAAACTGCACTACCTTGCAATTAAAACTCCAAAAGAACTAATATACAACTAGACAACAACAAGAGCATGGAAATACTTGTAATTAATAAATGAAATGTCATGTCAAAAAATCAAGTTATAATGTAGTTGCAACTTAATTGCAAATAAGACACCTATATCATGTAATGTATGCATTCTACATGTAAACATAGTTAATCATGTTTGATTTTTTGACAAGTTACATTTTAGTTGTGTGCAACAACTACATTACAATTAATTTAAATGTAACATTTAATTAGCAACTGTGTTGCAACTAATGTACAACATCGACATATAATATCAAAGCATGTGTACAAATTTTCATTGCCCATTAGATATGACACTTGCAATTAATTGTCAATTATGATTTGCATTTATACAACTAGTTATGGCATTATATTGCCATTATGAAATACTATTTTATGATTGTTTTGCAATTGTTAATAAATTAGTATCTTTTTTTAATTCAATAAATTATTAAATACTAAATATTAAATTATTATTATTTAAATTAATTAATAGTCAAATCTGAATAAATCAATCTAATTTAGACAATGAAATTGTTAATTAAGTCAAATAATTAACTATTTGAAGTAGATAACTAACAAATTAAATGAATTTAAAAAATAATTCAGATTATTAGTTATTTTATAACTAACCAATTAATTTTTAGAATTGTAATTATTAATTCAAATTATTACTCAAATAATTATTTCAGATAATTATTTTTTATAATTAATCCACGTACACAACTATCATATAATTACCTATTTAGTTGTACAATTTTCAATTTTTTTTTAAAAACACAGTGAATGTGAAAGAACTTTTTTTCTAGTTGCAAGCCAATTTGCAACTAATGTGCGATTAAGATTTTTAACCCATATATTTTGTCCTCGAATTTCATCTCACAAACTATATAAAGAAGGTGTATTTTTTTGTGTGTTCAAATTAAAATACATGTGTCAATTTGGGATGAAATAAAAAAAACTTAACCTAAAAACGAAACATAAAATTAAATATATATAATTACATGGCTATTATTTAACTTGCCTTCCCTTCTACTTTCCTACCTACTTGCCTACTTAGGTAAGCAAATATGTAGTGTAAGTGGGCAAGTAGGTAGATATGTAATGTAAGTAGGTTTTACCTACCTATTCATGTAAGTTGGTAAGTATGTAACCTAGGTATGTAGGTACATCTTACCTACCTTATTTTACCTCTATACGAAGGTAGGTAGGTACAAGACCTACCAACCTACTTAATTATGGCTATATATCAACCTACATAGCTATTTCAATATTTATTTATTTCAATTTTGTTTGAAATTTGAATTAATATGCCACGTGGCAACTTTTGATTATGTCGAATGTCACAATATAAAATTGTATAAAATGTATAATCATAATGGATGGTGAAGATCAATATTTTTTTTAAAAAAAATCCCCAAGAAATTCCCATAATGCCACATGTCAAATTTTGACAAATCAATGGAAAGTAACATTAGCATGACGTTATCATTGTAGTTGCAAACAAAATCCATTGTAGTTGTTGATACATAATTATAGTTGAGTTGCAAGAATTGCATATGTATAAGGTTTTATATACAATGAGTTGCATTCATTGTAATTCATGCAACTTGTTTAATAACACTCACACTCGTAGAAATACATTGAGTTGGAATGAGTTGCAAATGGTCATTGCAACTCAAAAACCTAAGTGTAAGGTCAAGTGCAAATCACCCCATTTTTCACAATGCCACCAAAATTTGGAAGGGAATTTATGCAAATGCTATGGAAGTAATGGTGGGTGATGCCCGAGCATAAAATGATCACCATGTTTTGATGGCAAATGCCCAACATTAGTCTTAACTCCAATGATTCAACAATTTCATATTTAAAAGTTGTTTATGTTGTTTTTAAAATACATTTATGTCAATCTTAGATTGTGTATGCAAAATGGATTCCAATCTTGTTTTCTCTTTGAAAAAATGATCCGAAGTCATCATAATTTGTATGGGAAAAAAAATTGAAATCACCATATTCAAATCGTCACTTCTAACATGATGCTAAAATATAACCAAGTTCCAAAATATATATATAGTTTCCTCTATGACATATAACCAAACTTTGATAAGTCATCTTATGGATAATTGCCAATACACCTATTTCATAAAATTGAAAAAAAAAAAAAAAAAAA
>Ga0209208_10007421_pt1 | contig 14848 bp, 11 predicted proteins | sample S1TSphfallax_3_FD_187694 | JGI IMG/M metagenome (GOLD analysis project Ga0209208, IMG submission 187694) | Host-associated microbial communities from peat moss isolated from Minnesota, USA - S1T2_Fd - Sphagnum fallax MG (SPAdes) (version 2) | ecosystem: Host-associated > Plants > Peat moss >...
TGACACATGATAGAATATCAACATATTTACCCCAATGCATCAACAACCTTCATGTATTTATGTTTATTGTCAAGATATTCAAGATGAATTTTTTAAAAATCTTTTTATTCAAACATTTTGTATATTTCCTAATTGTTTGGTGATGCACTTTTCACATCATGTGTTATAACTAAGATTATTATTTTTTGTTTAATTTAAAACTAAAGCTAAAAGGTTGTTATAAGTTATATTATTTATGTAAATAACTTGGAAATTAAAGCTTTTTATTTATTTTAGAGGTTGAAGGTTCTTATTCTTGCTCTTTGAGAAGTTGAAAGCTTTTGTCTTTTCTCTTGAAGGTTGAAGGTTATTGTTTTTATTCTTAAAGAGGTTGAAGGATTTTGTTTTTTCTCTTGGAGGTTGAAGGTTTTTGTTCTTACTCTTAAAGAGGTTGAAAGCTTTTGTTTTTACTCTTAGAGGTTGAAAGTTTTTGTTCTTACTTTTAAAGAGGTTGAAGGGTTTGTTTTTTATTATGGAGATTGAAGGTTATTGTCTTTGATTTTTAGAGAGGTTGAAGGTTTTTACTTTTGTTTTTGAATGTTGAAGGTTTTTGTTGTTTCTTTTGAACGTTGAAGGTTTTTGTTCATACTTTTATTTTTTGATGTTAAAAACTATTATTATTACTCTTAAATGTTCAAAGTTCTTACTTTTGGTTTTAGATGTTCAAAGTTCTTGCTCTTACTTTTGGATATTAAAGGTTGTTATTTTATTTTATTTTACATTATAGGGTCGAACTTTCATTATGTTTCAATCCATCAACATCAAAATTATATATACAATGTAATTTTTTTCAAAAGTAGTTAAAATTGTAATCAATTTACCAAATATTTTATTATATTTACAAGTGTACAAATTATAGTTTAGTTTGTATCAATGTTTTATATGTTGCGTTTTAATGTTGTATAGTTGCATATTATTGGCAATATAGTTGTAAACTAGTTTTATTTTAAATTGAAGGGTTTACTTACATTTTTTTACATTACAATGTTATGATATGATGCTAATTTTATTTTACATGTGGAACTAAATATCATAATATGGAAAATTTCAAGCAAATAAGGTGCATTGAAAAAATTGCATGGTTCAAGCTCCATTTCAAAAAAAAATTTAAAAAAAATCATTTATTAAACATGATATTTTAAATGACAATATTTGATTATTATGGGTCATCATTTTTATGGTTTGAACTTTTGTTTAGATGAAGAATTTTTTTTGTTATATATAGTTTGGGCATTATGTTTTTATTCATAATTAAATTTTTTTTGATAGAATCATTTTTTTTTAAAATTGTAATTTTTTCTTCAACATGGAATGTAAACGTATTTAAAGTTTCAAATCCATTTCATGTTTATAAATAATGATGTCCAATGAAATTCAAAATTATATATTATAATTAGGATAATATGATAATGGTTGTGTGAAATCTAGATAATTGCATTGTAAGTTGCAATTTAATTGTTTAATACTATTAAAATGAACTACCATGCAATTACTTTGAAACCCAAATTTAGACATCTAGTTACAAATTAATCACTAAATCCTTTATTTTCATTTCATCTTTAGTTGTAAGTTAGTTGCAAAGGATAGGAACAAAATTCATTATTCAAATGGATGAATGAAATAATTAAAGATTATATTCATCAAACTAGTTATAAAATAGTTGTAACTAAGTTGCAAAAGGTATTAACTTATGCCATTTGTTGACAAATGGATGAAATGCCACATTGGCATTTTGTTCGCCATGTTGGAATGTGTGTGGGAATTCAATGTGGAGATTACTTGTAAAGAAGTTGCATATAATTACATGTGAGTTGCACCGTATATATAATATTGTATACAACATAGGTTGTTTGCTACAACTTGTCTGATAGCACTCAAGGTTGTATAAACACCATGAGTTGCAAATGTTCGTTGTAATTGGAAAACCTAGTTGCAAGTGCAATTGTAAAACCCTATATTTTCTCATAGTCTTTGCAAGTTGTGCATTGATTTATGTTTTTTTGGTCTTTATTTGATAGCTCATTTTAAAATGGATTTATCATGTTTTCATCCATCGCCATACCCTTGGAAATTATCACCCCATCACAAATTTAACATGTGACAAATTAATAATGAAAGTCATCAGAAGTTCATTCATTCATAGGTTTGTACATTTTACACATGAATATCATGCATTGAAAACACATTCAACACATGGATAAATGTGTCGATGGATGAAGTATGAATTTATGAATGAACAAATGTCACAGAAATTTTGCATCTTCCAATAAATCCATGTGAAAAATATGTTTCAAATCTATGATATTAGTGCATAAAACGTACAAATTATGGATGAATGAATTTTGCATGACTTTCATTACTAAGTCGTGAGATGCTAAGTTCTTGATGCCTTCTTATCGCATGCATGTATATAACACATGTAAGATTTCTTTGTCTCATCAATCCTTATTAGGATTTTTATGTTTATTTTTTTTTATCCTAATTTGGTGAGCTTTGAAAATTTGAATGAAAGCCTTGGATATGAAGACTTTTATATTACTCTAGTCAAGTATCTTTCTTGAGAAAATTTCTTCACAAGTTATTTGACCTAAGAACTTTAATATGTGTATATTGCGCAACCTATAGCACAAAATTAAAGCTTGTGAATTTAACCCACAATTTTTTCCAATATGTTTCCTTTTGTTATATGGTTATTTATAAAAGGAATGTATTTTTTTTTCAACAATCCCTTTTTTTAAGTGAATAGGTTTGATTCAACTCCTTCATGATTCTCACATGGTTGTAAAATTCATTCAATTCTTTATAATACTATTCCCCTCCATTGTTAAATCTATTGTTAGACCTTATGTCACAAATTTAACATCTCACGAGTTAGAAATGAAAATTGTGTAACATTAGTTCATTCATAATTCATATGTTTCATGCACTTATATCATACATTGAACACAAATCTATTGGAAGATGTAGAATTCATGTGACATTCGTTCATTCATAGTTTCATATTTCATTTGTCAACACATTTATCCATATGTCAAACGTTTTCAATGCATGATATTCATGTGTAAAATGTATGAACTTATGAATGAATGAACTTCACATGATTTTCATTATTAATTTGTGACATGCTAAATTTGTGATCTAAAACTTTTATATTCTCCTCATTTCATTTTTTATTGTTGTTTTGAAGTTTTCAAAGGCATCAAGTTATCGATTTTTTTAACTTCATGAACCTCACCCATGCTTTTCTACTTTTGTCATTAATGAATGTAATGAAATAATATGCTTCTGCCAAGGACTTGATTTTCAGGCACCCAAAAAACTATGAATGAACCTAGGTACCCTTTCAACTTTTTTCTTCTTAAAATTAGGGAATTTCTTCCTAACTAATTTGCCTCCATTGTAAATTTCACACTTTGGTTTTATATTTAAAAATTTAGGAGTATTTGAAAAAAAAAATTTAGAATAAGTGCAAAGATTTGAAGTTGAAATGTTTTCATTTTTCTAATCTTAATGGAAGGTTTCTTTAATTTTTAGTTCAACAAATTTGGAGAGTTCTCTTAAGAATATGTTGACTTTCATTTTAGGAATTGGTTTTATTTCTAGCCAATACAATCTTTCCATTTCACTTTAATTCCTTTCAAAACCACCTTATGTTTTTTACTAGGCACACATTTGTGAAAAAACCAACACTAAACCATGTGTTTACAAATGTTTATATATACTTGGAAATGTTCTTATTTCTCCAATTCTGCATTTTGTAATCATCATACCATGTCCCAAACACTATGACTTACTCCTCCTACAATGGCCATGTAGGATTTTTTGGAGGATTCCTCTAAGGATATCAATAAGCTACTAAATTCCCTATTACATGTTTGGAAACCCCATAGTCAAAGTATTATGATGAATTTAAGGAAATTCAACTCCATGTAACTTTCAAAGCCTTCTTTTTTTTTCGATTATTCATTTGATGTATCTTTATTTTCATCTTCGTATTGAGAGTTAAGTGTCATGCAATGCACTTGCTATTTGCTAGACAATGTTTGGAATTGAATATTCAATTATTTGGTCTTGATCATATTTTTTATGTTCACATTCTCTTTTGCAATGTCTTTTTGCATCACAATTGGTAGTTTAGTTAATTTGACTATGTTTTGACTCCTTTTGGTTTGATTTAGGTACTCCTATTTTTGGTGTTTCCTAGATATTGAATTTTCAATGTGAAACTTATTTTTCGTGCATTTTCCATTTTGCAACCACATCGAGTTTATACCTTTGGATTGGTTCTTAAAGAAACTCCAATTATGGGAAGGTGGTATACTTCTAATTCCTCAATGTTTCCCTTGTGTTGTGACCCTATTTTTTGGTTTGTAACAAATTTGAGGAATGAAAATGGGAGTGGATCAAGAAAATGTCATGGGATTAAGCACACTTGCACAAATGTGAAAAAGTACAAGGAAGGGAGTCTTAAACAATCCCAAGTGAAAAACACTTTGGGAATTGTAATCCCAAATTTTTGGTACAAAAGTTCAAATAATAAATGTGGTCAAAACTTTTGCCCCCAATATACCATTAGAAAGGACTTCAAGCTCACATATCAAAAATGGACTTGCATTTTCCCTTTGGAGTTGAAGGCTAAAAATTTAATGATGAAAAAAATGATTGAAAGTCAAATTATCCATTTGATTTTAAAAGACCCAAGAAACATGGATTAGATGATTTTTAAATATACATGTGAAATGGCATTGAAAATTTATTTTCAAATAAACTCTTCAAACAAAGCTTGTATGTGGGAATTATGAACCCACAAAGTTGCAAAATTCATAACTTGGCAAATTCAAAAATCAAGACTCCATGTTGAAAGTCCTAGGATTTTTTGTCACTTTGATGCAACCCCACTGCCAATCATAAAATATATTATAGGAAATGAGATGGTGGTTGCTTTACAAGTCCAAGTTGTGGTGTGTTTTGTGAGTTTGGTTTGCTTGTGGTTCATCCCTTGCATCATTTTGGTTCCAATTTGCATTAATTGTCTTCTTTCTCATACATTGATTTCACCTTCAATTCATGCTTATGAATTCATCCTAGTCCCATCCCCAACACCACTTAACAAACCTAGGGGGGCATTGCTTGTATTGCTAAAGTGTTTCCCATTTTTTCCTTTTTAACATCAATTTAGACCTATAATTCTTCATTTGGTAGTTTTGATTCGAGCTTTTCTAAGCTTGGCAAAATGTTTTTATTTGTTATAATCTTCACAAAAAGTTAAAACATTGCACTAAGTGGGAAGGGAGTTGAGGATTATAAACATCACCCATTATGTAAGGAGTGAAAAATCTATGACCTCAAGTTGATTTACTATCTTTCCAATCCATTTAAAGAATTCATCTATACTTTCATTATCCTCCTTTTTAATATAAACAATTTTGTAAACATCAACTTCTTGAAATTGAACTTAGACTCATATTTTCCCTTGAGATATTCCTAGCAATCGTTTTAAGTCAATAAATTTCATGTTGAAAGGAATGACATTATCTTTGATTCACAAGTTTATGTTGTATAGTGCTTTTGATTTTCTCCCCCTCTCTTCTTCAAACATGGACCCTTTTGTGGATTAATTTTATTTCAACCCACCCATTCACCCATTTTATTTTTATATTTAAAAGGGTTTTTTATGTTTAATTTATGAAAATTTTCTTTTTCAATCACACAAGTAAAATGTTTTGGTGTTGTTATTTTGCATTTATATGCATTCCTAGATAGGAAGGGAAATTTTGTTTAATAACATAGCAATGTGAACAATAAAGAAGGCAAATGCAATTAGACCACCACTACTATTCTAATGGAAGACAAGTAATAAGGGGTTTGTTGTGAAAACAAAAGATGGGGTGTAGATTAATTTAAGTTAAACCATGGAAGATAACACCCAAACTAGAAAAGATTTCCAAAAGAAACAATAAATTGTACTTACATTAAGATTTCAATATAATTAAACTATTTGTTAAATGTTATATATCATCAGCTTTGCACTTTGTGTTGACTATGTTATGATTGTATATTGATTATTCATAGTTTTTTCAATCTTATTTTAACTACTTTTATACTTGTTTGGTCAAAGCTCCAAACCAATATCATTTATCTTGTAATCAAACATCAAATCTTCAACTTTTTTCCACTTCATTTGATTGATTTTTTACCATATTTCAATTATCTTTATAATGTACTTCAACTCCCGTATAATTGACAAAGCACACATACAATGTTGATACATATGATACATGTGCATGAAGTCATTAAACACCATGTGGCAATAAATGATTTGAAATTTCTATTTTTAATTATAGGTTTTTATGACAATAATCATGGAAATGGCATGCCATGGTGGATTATATATGTTCCAAATACAATATTTTGTGATTTGAATGTGCACATTTGATTGTAATGATCCATAAACTTAATGATAGCCAATGCAAAAATGTCATAGTTTTACCAAATTTGGGGTCCAAGTTGTTGTGCATTACTAATGACAATCAACTTTTTGTTTTCTTATGGTTTCCAAGAATTCATCATTATTTACATCAATTTAAATTAATATTAAATTAATATACATTTCATGGACATGAAAAGATACATGTTAATTTTTTTTTCATATCCATGTTGGTGAGTAGGGAAAAGGAATGTGGTAGTTATAAAATGGAGGTAGTTATTAAGAAAAAATTGAGATGGTTAGATTTGTAAATGAAGTAGTTGTTTTTGGAATTATCTCTGGAAATGTCCATGTATAACCATATGATAGATTCCAAAAATTCACCCATATGCTAGTTTTTCAAAAAAATTAGTCATTTGGATTTTTGGTTCTAGAAATGAAAAATAGTTTTGGCATAATTGAAAAACCAACCTGCATAAGATTACATAGATAAATGAAGTCCATTCACCCATTTGCCGTTATGGAACCTACTATTAGGATTTTTTTTGTAAGATGTCAATGGTTGACAATATCTTGGAATCTAGTTGTTAATGTAGGGCTAAGATTATGTGTCATACAAATATGTAATTTGCAAATTATGTCTATATTTTTGGACTTTTTGTTATCAGCATTTGTGATATTAAATGTTAGAAATTCCTTTTATGGTTGCAAAAGTATTTTTAGTTCAAATTGCTATTGAAAATGTGGGTGCAAATGCATGATTTTTTTTCATGCTTGAAGGTTTCCAATTAAAAATAATAGAAAGGGGATTTTAAAGGTTTGGAAAACATACCAAAAGGTGTTTAGGTTGAAAAATAATTTAGTAGGTCAAAATCAAATATTGAATGAAAATATTTTATGTCCCAAGATCTTCTACTTGACATGATATTTGATCCACTTCAATTAGTTCCTAAATACAATATGGTCACCCATTATCCTACATGAAAAGGTATGTGAAGGATTTAGCCTCTACCCATATTTACTAATGTAATGTGTAGTTCATGCATAATAGGAAAATGTGGGAAGTGCTTCAAAGTTCAACAATTAGAAATTAGGACAAATCAAGGCTTAGGTTTGAAATGTTAAAATGGGGCATTTGTTAATTATTTAATGTGTTCACATATCTTTTCAAGAAGGCACTAAATAAGGATTCCTTAAATATTGAAATGGAAATGTTACACATCTTGTGTAAGAACTTGGTAGCATTCACATTTTAGAACTTACAAGATAATCATGGTTGGCCACAAATGTACACATTGTGTACGAAGCATCTTAGAACATTTTTGACAAGATACCATAAATGGCATGCTAATAATAACTTACCCTAAGTGGTTAAAAAAATGTTGTTGAACTTGGCCCAACGTTAACTTTAAATTACAAAAACCTAGCATGCCTTGTCTAATTTCTCCCTTCTATACATAATCAAACTACAAGATAAAGGACCCTCATGCAAGCCATTACTAAAAATTTCATGACATGAAAAAATGAATCTTTAACATTGTGAAGGGAAAACCATTTCACATTTTCGTTTTTTCCCATTTTCATGGTTTTATAAACTATTTCACAAGCACTACAATCCAAAGAGGAGAAAAATATTGTTGCCAACAAAAAACACCAACTATGTGCATTATTCCTACACATATCACAAGACCTTATTAGTGGAAATGGGTAGAAATTGTCCATGTTTTGGGAATCAATTCAAGACCACTACAAATATTATAGACCACTTACAAGTCAAAAGAACAACAAGATCATTGAAATTGAAGTGGGAAATTAAATAAAACACAATGTTTTAAAAAATTTGGGTTGGTTGCAACTTTAAATGAATTGGGATCCTCACTTGAATATGTGTTGCAAAAAAGTTTGGAATTTTACAAGCAACCATGTCCCAAAACATTCAACATTCACCTTCATCCAATGTTGGTTGTTGTTGATGGATATCTCCTAATGGATTGATATGCAAGAGGATTTGATCCACACACCACCTCCAAACTGCAAAAGCTTTCAAGGCAATGAAGAAATTTCAACTAGTGTAGTCAAATTTGTGAACTCCAAGATCACAAACCAACTTTACACCAATTCTACACCTACATAGAGACCACAAGGATCAAAGACCAAAAAAGAATTTAACAAAATGAAGGGAATGAAAGAAGACATGTTGGGAGCCCACACCAAAGAAACTACTAACATTTTCATTGCAACTTTGAAGAAGGCATTGGTCTTGGAAAAGGAAACAACCATGGGCTTATTCTCAATGCTAGCTAGAGATGCCCACAATATTTGAACACACAAAGGAATATATCAAATTGTGACACATCAAAATGGTACAAAAGTTAAAAAACCACATTTGAAAGGGAGCTTTAAAAATTTCTGCTAGTGTGAATGTTGTGACTCTCATAGTCACTTCAACTTTTGTAGCAAGTATATATCCCTTAGATTCAAATCCCATCCTCAATATATCAATACATCTGTTGAAACACAACAAAACAACAATTGAAAAGTAATTGGACTTTTGAAATAAAACACAATTTCACCATAGAATTGAATAACATTGTTCAATTTTTTCAATGAGGAACTTTCAATTGCCACAAGTGTTGATTAAGGTCATTGTGTAGTTTCAAAATACATGTTAGAATTCTCTATGGATTTAGTGCCTTGCCTAAATGTTGCAAAAGACAACCATTTTCAAAATTGAATTCCAACATTTGGTTCAGTAACCTTTACATCATTGTCACACTCATCCTCTAAAATGATGTTATGTAAAATTATACATCATGAAAATGTTAACAATAGTTTCATGGTCCCATTGGTGACATGGATTTGTAATGGTTGCAAGTCAAACTTGCAAAACTCCAAATCAACATTCAAAATATTTGCATGCAACCTCTTGTGCTTTGGTAAAATGTTGTAAATGTTCTCCTTGTGGCTCATGAACTACCCGAATGAAGATTGATCACCACAAATAGATCCCATCATTTAGTAAGTAGTAGCAATCATAGTTGTTGCCATTCACCATAATTCCCAAGTCATGTTCAAGTCATTGCAACAAATATGTAAACCAAAGTGAACAATCCAAAACATTGATGTGATTGTTTTCACTTGGGACACCAAAATATGCCAAATCCAAAGCATGACTAATGTGTGATCTTCAATGACAATAAAATTATGATAATCCTTGTCCAAAAATTGCCTTTGCTAGGCTACAAGGTAGTTTTCCATAGAAAATGCATATGATCTAAACTTGCAAACATCTTAAGCCACCTTCTTTTTACATTAATCACAAGTTGCCTCTCAAAATCCTCTCAAGTTGGCTTGTCCAAATAATGAGTTTTAAACACAACTTGAATAACAATAATGAATCTTTTAAACAACTCCATAGCCATTGAATTCCCCTAACTTGTAATATTCATCACAAATGTCAAAAGCAATCCCACATGCAAACATCATGTTTCTACATAAATATGGATCTTAAATGTAAACAACATCCATGATGTGCAAGAAAAATTGACAACTCATTTTGTAGCGACATTGAAAGAGCTTCACATTGTAAACATGAACATCTACAAAATAGTTATGATGAATGCACTATTCACCCAACACACAATCTTTCTTTGCACATTGACTCCACACCCGACCTTCCGTGACTATGTTTATCTTCATCAAGTTCATCCCCAAGCACATGTAAGGCTTGCATTCCATTCCATTCATCAACATCTTCATCAAGCTCCATGTGTGTGCATGCAAGAAGCTATTCACACCATAGGTCTGTTGCACAAACAACTTAACAAAGGAAGATTGAAACATGTTTTTGGAATTCAGTTGTGGTAATGGATAAGATAGATTGTGGCAAGAGAAATTGCATAAAAAGGACGTGAGGATTAGTGAGAGGCAAGAAATGATGTACCTAGGGGTGATGGAGAGTGTTATGATGTAAAGGGGTTGATCCAAGTGAACAATGGAGATGCTCTTAGGAAAAACCACTAGTTGTTTGGTACCTTGCTACTCACCTCGTTTGATTTTTACATGTATGAATATGAACCTTTCCTCTTTGTGATCCATGGGGAGTATGGAACATTCATGAACTAAAGCTTGGAGTTCAAATGGGATTTGAAACCTAAAGCCAGTAACTTAGTAATTAATCCTTATATCTGTGTATCATTTGGATTACAAAGCTTGGATGAATATTTTTGCCTTCATATATGGATGTGAAATGTTTATTGCAATATATTTTATCCATTCAATGGATGTAATTAACTTCATCGGTGGATCCATCCATATGATGAACCAATCATCCAAGGGATGACCCGCATTTGTTAAGTCCTTCCATGGAATATAATGATGCATAAATTATATACATTACGAATATGTGGTAACTCATTCAAATACCCCATTGTTGTGCTACCAAAAAAAATTATATGTGTATTTATTATATTTTTTAAACTTCAAAGCTATAGAAGCATTTGGAAACAAACACAATATGGAACATGAAGAAAACAAAATGTGTGAACACATTTATTTGAATGCAAAACTAGTGTCAGAACATGAGTTGCCTACTATGGAATCTAATCATTGTCTTTTTTCTTAAACTTGAAAGTTGGTGGTTGGAGAAATTAATGCAAAAGTATTAATGTCCAATGCATGTTTTTCTTTTGATGCAAACAACTATTCATGCTTTAATACTCTTGCATGGATAAAATTATGATGTATTCACAAGTTTTAAATTTAAAAAGTCTCTTGAAGACGAAGTTTCATACATGGACACAATTAACAATTGCATCTTACGCAAGTGTATTTCTTTCAATAGATCAAGAAAAAGAAAAACAGGCTTTTAGGAAAATCTTCATGCTTGAGAACATTTGTGTTAAAGTTCACCCCATACTTTCCTTGATGCAAAAAACTAACAAAAATAATCAGTTAAAAGAATACAACAATACAACAAAATGATGTTTGAACATGCTCAGTGGGGATGAGCAACCACATTCCTCGAAGAAGCAAATGGAGGAGCAAATGAAGGAATATGTCACCATTCTTCGCTGACCCTGACAAAGCTGTATTTGTGTTGCAACAACTAGGCTTACAAGGAATGCACACATGGAACTTACCAGGGAGTGGTGACAACAGACAGTTCAATGTTCACTTCATCAAAACCAAAACTTATGAGAAAATATTGATCAGCAATCAAATTGAATTGCGTGAAGGCATCTAATAATACTAATATAATTTGGACCTGCATCCTAAAAGTAGTACAGACCAATCTTGCTCTTGAGACACATGTCCAAAACCATACTAAACCTTGTCAGTAGATGTAGCAGCTTTTAAGCACAAAAGAATACCTGCCCCACTAAACCAGCTAAATCTAATGTCCTTATGTCCCTCACATTCCTCATATCGATACCACCAAACTTTAGAAGTTCACCCCAGGGTACCCCTTAATACTCAAGGAAAGAAAGAAAGTTGAGAAGCCTGGGGACAACTGGCTCAAATGCTTTACTCTCCAATACACCATAATGTTTTCTGGGAGGGCATTATGACAGAAAACTAAGCTGCTTCAGGGCTTCAAAGCTCATGTATTGATACCCTGCAGGCACTCAAAAAAGTGGGCAAGCTCAATTTTGTGATGACCCTTGTAAACATTTGCTCCTTCGTCCCCACCTTGAGCCGCCATTTCAATTAACATTAACAATCTCTTGATTGGAACCTGCAAACAGAATTACTGTGAATTCATCAATCTCTGAACAAGAACTCAGTCAAAATAATGGATTGTGGAGTCCTCAATAAGGCAGTATTTTAAATGCAAAACCAGATCTACCAGAAAGACTGCAAATTACTTTGCAAAAATTCCACTCTTCCCCAAAATGCATAGGTGACAGAAAGGGCACAGACCTCCTCATCTAAAGCTGTAACTGCATTGTCAATGTCTGCTGGATCGAACACATCAAGTTCTTTCAGCACCTGTAACATGAAGCCAAGCATGAGTGCACCACAACAAAAAAAGAGGTGGACTGCTATAGACAAACCTTGTTAGAAACTAGATACCCTTTACCTTGATCACTGCTGTTATGAAGCAAGACCACAAGTACATGAATTCTTGAACAACAGTTACTCTTTTGAGGTCATCATGAGAAAGATATCATGGCTCCTACTAAGATGATTTCACAGACAATTTCAAATATTCTGGTACATTGTGAGCATGTTATGTTGATACCAAAGGTCCCAGAAGTTTCCTTAGATGTATGACTAAAATAGATCCTGGAAGTTCAGAAATTGCATATAACTATTGGCAAATACATCAAGATCCAATCTGAACAAAAATAATCAGCAGAGGCTACTTGCAGCATTTGTGGCCAATAAAAATTTACCTGTTTCATATCGGCAGGCTTCAACTGGGGCACATTAAGATGGACATTAAAAGCATCAAGAAGGCTCATTGACTCCAGAACCCTCACCAGACTGCTGGTTCCTATAACCAACAGTTTCCTTCCCTGCCAATCACCAAAGCACAAGTAGAGCATCTGACAAAATCCACATGACTGCAATCTCACATTATGAAAAAAGAATATTTTGATAACCTGACAACAATCCATAGTACAAGGAGTCTGCATTGTAAACAAACCTTTGGAGGGTTCCTCTTGAGAAGGACAAGAATGGTTTGCAAGATAACATTGGAGAAGCGTGGTCCGATATCAACAAACTCAAGCAACCTGCATATCTCACCACATATATTGCATCAAATATATCAGACCATATGACTATCACATATACTACAAAGCACAGAAAACATACATTTATCTAGAATCTCCTGAACAAGAAAGTGAATTTGTTGGCTGTGCATGACCCACACAGATTGCACCCTATGTCTGAAGTTAGTTTGGAAATCTGACACATCTGTGCATCTTGGAAAATGTGGAAAGCCCACAGACAATGAACTGGCTATGCTAACAATGGTGTCAAAGATACTACTGCTCGTCCCTTTGAGCCGAAAAACCTACATTACCAAGTACCATACAGGTTATTTTAAGAACACTTAAGGTCCACACACCTTTCAATGTCATCCAAGATGATGATACTTAAAGGAGACTTGTAGGCATCTTCAAAAACCTGTCATTCAGACTCAATTTTAGGATAAGCTGTAACAATCACATATGAGGTAACTCACATAATAATATTCATCAAATTTCAATCCTCAACTGCATGATTAGTACCTGGAGCTCTTTAGTACCAAGATAAGTTTGCAGACACTTATGTTCCATTGCATAGAGTGGAACATAGGTTCTCAGCAAGATCAACAAAATGACATGAATCTGACAAGACACAACTAAGAGAACAAAATAGAGGAGTGAAATCTGAGGGCTGTCTAAGCCCAAACCAGTGTAGTACAACATAGATCAAAGTAATTCTGAGCAAATTGTTCTACAATTCCACCCTCAAATTGCATGAACTTTCCTGCCTCAAAGAAATGCAACCCTAACCACTCAGTTAGGAAGTCCAGATGTAGAAAGCTAAGCAAAAAGTTCTCATCTCAAAGGCACTTAAGGTGGCTGCAGCTACCTTGGTAATCATACCACACTTAGTGGACTCTTGAAGACCGATCATATTCTCAGCAGACACCTGTGCAGAAAACAAGAATTCAGAAAGCTACAGCACAAAGAAGGAAAGTCTTTTCCTGCTTTATTCAGACCAAGCACACACACAAATCTCACATGGAAAAGATACAAACCAAGCCAAGGTTGAAAGAAGCAGGAAAGAGAGCAGCCTAGACCTCAACAATGGAGCATAAGCATAGATAAAGTTGAGCTTACAATTTTAATGAATGGAAAACCACTTTCAATTCCAATAGTTGCTACCAATGTTGTCTTACCACTGCAGGCAAGTAAAAAACATGTGACAATATACATGTTACTTCTTATGCTGAAATTGAAAATCATTGCCACTTACTCTGATTGTATGAAGCAAGTCAAACAAGCAGAAATGCCTCTTCACATATGGATATTTGCAACTTGCTCATTATGAAAGATGAAGGAGAAAACACATTTGAAGCATGACTTTGTCCTTGATGCTTCAAGCATTTTCTGAGCAAAAACACCAGCATAGAACTCATAGCAACTGCCCTTAGCATGGAACTCTTGCAGCCTCTCACAATGCATTGAGAGGATTGCACCCAAGAAAAGATATGTACCTGCCACCAGGTCCTTCAAGGAGGCACGTGAGCAGAGGTGTTCTCTCACTTTTCCTTACTTGCTCCACAAAAGTCATGACTGTTCTTTGAATATGTGCATGTCTCTCTCCACAATCCAGCATCCCATTCAATCTATAATGCCCAAACTGAATGAGTAATCCTGCTAA
>Ga0209208_10007423_pt1 | contig 14844 bp, 11 predicted proteins | sample S1TSphfallax_3_FD_187694 | JGI IMG/M metagenome (GOLD analysis project Ga0209208, IMG submission 187694) | Host-associated microbial communities from peat moss isolated from Minnesota, USA - S1T2_Fd - Sphagnum fallax MG (SPAdes) (version 2) | ecosystem: Host-associated > Plants > Peat moss >...
TATAGATTCAAGGTGTGATAACTTCCTTATTTATGGGCATCTTATTTTTCATTGTGTGTTTCAATTGAAGATAATTGATTGCATTTTGACATCTTTGAATAAATTGTTCATGTGGAACATTATTATGGTACACACCAAATCTTGAACATTTTGGAACTTTCAAATCCATTGGAAATAACATGAAATGGGGCTTTGTTGTTAATTCTTATGTTGAAATGAATTAGGAACAAAATTTATGTTCATATTATCAAGTTGTGGGAATCCAATTTGGTTGTAATGACAATTTGTGATAAGAGCTCTTTGAAGTTTCATCTTTGGCACTCGAACTAAAGTCAATTACTTATATAATTTATTGAATTTGAATCCACTTTGTACCTATATTTAATTTCAAAAAATATATATTACTTCCAATTTCCTACATTCTACTATTTGAGTTAAATTGTTATTGTAACACATAAAAACTTATCTATACATTAACACTTGGAATTAAATACCTACATGTTTGTGCATAATAATGTATTTACCCACATGTGATTGGAACATTCTATAGTTAAACTTTTGAAAGAAAATGAAAAAAAAACTCACAAACAAATATGTTATGGACGTATGGCTTATGTTGTTGTGTTAATTGACAAATTGCACCAAATACAATATATGATGTGACTATTTGTACATGTACATTACCATTAAAAATATTGTTGATGCATTTTTGGTGTATTTTGAAATATTTTGTAGGTATGAAGCTCTTTGGGACGGACCGGTGGCAATGGTTGCTTATAGTTTTGGAGGTCTTGTCCTCAAAAGTTTGGTGGTTGAAATGCACAAACATGTGTATCAAAAGCAAACAAATGAATTGGATGTTAAAGCACATATTTATTGTGAGAAATTTTTGAAAAATCTTAAAGGTGTGGTGTTTTACAGTGTACCACATGCCGGTGGTACCCAAGATCTATCAAAGTATTTCAAGTGGCAATGTCAACAAATTGCCAAGGATACAACCCCATCAAGTCTTGTGAAAAATATGGAATCTTTCAACCCAAAAATGGAACAACTTTCAATAGACTTTGAAAAATCCATTTGCGAAAACATCAACATCTATGCATTTGTTGAAGGATTACCTATTGATAATGAATGGGTAAGATTTTCACTTAAACATATTGACTATCCAACTAGGTTCCATTGTTGAACATTGTTTCTGTTACAAAAACTTGAGTTGGTTTAACTTTTGAAACTACTAACGTTAGTTGTGAAATTGGTTTTATGTTTTCCCTTCTTTGTCCACAAATCCATTGCAACATGTATTCATAGTAGAAATTGCAAATTCATTATGTATAGAATGTTAATCGAAAGAAACACCTTTGTAGTTTTATTTTAAATTCATTTATGACAAGGTAAATGAGGTTATGTTACAAATGTATTTGATTTATATAGTTTGAGCATAAAATTTAAATTATTGTTCTAACCATCATTTTGTTATTACATTACATTTGAGAACTTATATATTAAGATAAATCTAATCACATCAAGGAATTTCAACTAAAATAATGTTTGCACATGTATAGGGAATTTTAGTGCCAAGGGCTTCAGCTATTCGATTGTCAAAAAATAATAATTACACGGTCGAAGATGCTAATCACTTGACAATTTGCAAGCCGCCATCAAAGGACCATTTAAGTTATTCCAAACTATTGGAATGTTTGAAAATTTTTATGAAGGTAAATAAAATTGGTTTTTATTTTTGGAATTGTTTATGTTCATGTGATTTGATTATAAACAATACATCATTTCACTTAAATTGCATGCCATATTTTTTTGGGTATTATCCATTATTTGATTTATTTATTTTTGGTGAATTTTGACAGGAAAAAAACACACCACATATTCCACCTTTGCCATGTTATGAAGTGGCATTGGAAGATAAAGCGAAGGCCATAAACAATTTGTTACAAAAGGAATCTATTGTTGCATTGGTTGGAATGGGTGGGATTGGGAAGACCACTTTGAGTAAAAAAGTGTATCATTTGTTTCACAACCAATATGAAAAATCTAGCTTCTTGGAGGATGTGAAATCAAAACACATCAAAGATGTTCAAAAAAAACTTCTACAAGATTTATGTGATAGAAAATTACAAAAACATGAAGATGTTGATGAATACCTTGATGAAATCAAACAATGCATGATAACAAAGAAAGTTTTAGTGGTTGTGGATGATGTTGATATGAAGAACAACCTTGGAACCTTGCAATTTCCTATTAACAAGCATGTTAGTAATGTAGATTGTAAGAGCAAAGTACTTGTAAATTGTCGAAATTGGCAAATATTGAAAAATCATGTAAAGGTGTCTGCAAAAGTAAACATGACATTATTGGAGGAAGAAGAAGCAAGGGAACTTTTCATGTTCCATGCATTCAAACATGCAAATCATGTGACAAATGATTTCAAAAACATTTCTATGAAGATTATAAAAGCTTGTGGGGGCCTCCCTTTAAGCCTTGAAATATTGGGTTGTTATTTATATGATATTTATGATTTGGAAATATGGAAAGATGCATTGCGTGAATTGAAAGCTGGGCGAGATATAACAGGGGGCTCTGACAATGAAATGCTTTGGAAATCTTTGCGAATTTCTTATAATCACTTGTTTAAAAAAGATAAAGACATGTTTTTGGATATTGCTTGTTTTTTCACCGGTTTAAAAAAAAAAACATTTTGTCGAGTGTATTGGAATGCAGATGATTCATCAAGCCCTATGCTTAGATTACAAAACTTGAAAGATAGATCTTTAATCAAATGGGCAGAAGATGGCAGCTTATACATGCATGAACAATTACAAGACATGGGTCGATATATTGCAATGGAAGTTACAAGGAGTCGATTTATATGGAAACCAAATATATCATTGCAAAAGAATCAGGTTTGAACAACACATGCTAATTTAATCCTATGGTCTATATTTTTTGTCATAATTCCAAATGAAATCATACATTTAAACTTTATTTAAAAAGATGTAATTTATTTTCATTAAAAACATGGAATTGTAATGAAATTTATTTTTATTAATTTTAATAATTGTTTGTAATTTGTTTGATGTGATAGGTGTTGAAAAAAATAGAAGGCATTTCTTTTAAAGAATGTGAAGTTTTGCCTTCATTTTTCCAAAATGGCTCAAAGGAGTTTCACAACCTTAAGCTACTTGACCTAACAAAAGCCTCACCAAATACGGTAGAAAATTTCATCCAAAGTCAAGATTTGAATAACCTTCGATGGTTATGTCTACAAGAATGCATGATCCGAAAGTTACCAAATAAATTGTTTAATTGTTGTCACTTACAAGTACTCCATTTAACGAAATGTAAATGTTTACAATTCTTTTTTGATATTTTAAGCCAAGGCCCTAATATGTCAATATGTGTCAATATGAAAGAGTTATCTCCATCTCTTAATAAATTGAATGCACTTTTAGAACTTAATTTATTAGGGTGTTCGAGCTTGCAAGAATTACCTACATCTATTGGCCAATTGAAAGCACTTCAAGAGCTTAATCTATCGGAGTGTTTTAGTTTACAAAAATTACCTACATCTATTGGGCAATTGACTACACTCCAAAACCTTCATTTGAAGCATTGTTTGAGCTTGCAAAAATTACCTACATCTATTGGGCAATTGACTGCACTCCAAAACCTTGATTTGAAGCATTGTTTGAGCTTACAAAAATTACCTACATCTATTGTCCATTTGAATGCACTCCAAAACCTTCATTTGTGCGGGTGTTCAAGGTTGCAAGAATTACCTACATCTATTGGCCAATTGAACGCACTCCAAAACCTTGATTTGAAGCATTGTCTGAGCTTGCAAAAATTACCTACATCTATTGGCCAATTGAATGCACTCCAAAACCTTGACTTGAAGCATTGTTCGAGCTTGCAAGAATTACCTACATCTATTGGCCAATTAAGTGCACTCCAAAACCTTGATTTAAGCAATTGTTTGAAGTTGCAAAAATTACCTACATCTATTAGCCAATTGAGTGCACTCCAAAAACTTGATTTATGGGGGTGTCCAAGGTTGCAAGAATTATCTACATCTATTATCCAATTGAGTGCACTCCAAAACTTTCATTTGAACGATATTTTGAGCTTACAAGAGTTACCTACATCTATTGGCCAATTGAGTGCACTCCAAAATCTTGAATTGAATGATTGTTCGAGCTTGCAAAAATTACCTACATCTATTGGCCAATTGAGTGCACTCCAAAACCTTCATTTGAACGATTCTTGGGGCTTGCAAAAATTACCTAGATCTATTGGCCAATTGAGTGCATTCCAAAACCTTCGTGTGTATGATTGTTCAAGCTTACAAAAATTACCTACATCTATTGGCCAATTGAGTGCACTCAAAAACCTTCGTTTAGATCATAGTTCGAGCTTGCAAGAATTACCTACATCTATTGGCCAATTGAGTGCACTCCAAAACCTTGATTTGGAGCATTGTTTGAGCTTGCAAAAATTACCTACATCTATTGGCCAATTGAGTGCACTCCAAACCCTTCATTGGTATCATAGTTCAAGTTTGCAAAAATTACTCCAAAACCTTGAATTGGAGCATTGTTCAAGCTTGCAAAAATTACCTACATCTATTGGCCAATTGAGTGCACTCAAAAGCCTTCATTTGAAGCATTGTTTGAGCTTGCAAGAATTACCCACATCTATTCGCGAATTAAGTGCACTCCAAAACCTTAAACGGAACGATTATTTGAACTTGCAAAAATTGCCTACATTTATTGGCCAATTGAGTGCACTCCAAAACCTTGAATTGAATGATTGTTGGAGCTTACAAGAATTGCCTACATCTATTGGTCAATTGAATGCACTCCAAAACCTTGAGTTGAATGATTGTTGGAGCTTACAAAAATTACCTACATCTATTGGTCAATTGAATGCACTCCAAAACCTTGAGTTGAACGATTGTTCGAGCTTGCAAGAATTGCCTACATCTATTGGCCAATTGAGTGCACTCCAGAAACTTCATTTGAAACATTTTTTGAGGTTGCAAGAAATACCTACATTTATTAGTCAATTAAGTGCACTTCAAAGCCTTGATTTGAACAATTGTTTTAACTTGCAAGAATTGCCTACATTTATTAGCCAATTGAGTGCACTCCAAGACCTTCATTTGAAACATTGTTCAAACTTACAAAAATTACCTACATTTATTGGTCAATTGAATGCACTCCAAAACCTTGATTTATCCAATTGTTTGAACTTGCAAGAATTACCTACATCTATTGGGCAATTGAGTGCACTCCAAAACCTTGATTTGAAGCATTGTTCGATCTTGCAAAAATTACCTACATCTATTGGCCAATTGAATGCACTTCAAAACCTTCATTTGTGCGGGTGTTTAAGGTTGCAAGAATTACCTACATCTATTGGCCAATTGAATGCACTCCAAAACCTTGATTTGAAGCATTGTTTGAGCTTGCAAGAATTACCTACATCTATTGGCCAATTGAATGCACTCCAAAACCTTCATTTGAAGCATTGTTCGAGCTTGCAAGAATTACCTACATCTATTGGCCAATTGATTGCACTCCAAAACCTTCATTTGAAGCATTGTTCGAGCTTGCAAGAATTACCTACATCTATCGGCCAATTGAGTGCACTACAAAACCTTGATTTGAAGCATTGTTCGAGCTTGCAAAAATTACCTACATCTATTGGCCAATTGAGTGCACTCCGAAACCTTCATTTGAATGATTGTTCAAGCTTGCAAGAATTACCTACATCTATTGGCCAATTGAATGCACTCCAAAACCTTCATTTGTGTGGGTGTTCAAGGTTGCAAGAATTATCTACATCTATTGGTCAATTGAGTGCACTCCAAAACCTTGATTTGAATGATTGTTGGAGCTTACAAAAATTACCTACATCTATTGGCCAATTGAGTGCACTCCAAAACCTTCATTTATGGAGGTGTTCAAGGTTGCAAGAATTACCTACATCTATTGGCCAATTGAGTGCACTCCAAAACCTTGAGTTGAACGATTGTTGGAGCTTGCAAGAATTACCTACATCTATTGGCCAATTGACTACACTCCAAAACCTTTCTTTGTGGAGGTGTTATAAGTTGGAGAAATTACCTACATCTATTGGCCAATTGAGTGCACTCCAAAACCTTCATTTGAATGATTGTTCAAGCTTGCAAGAATTACCTACATCTATTGGCCAATTGAGTGCACTTCAAAACCTTTATTTGTGGGGGTGTTCCAAGTTGCAAGAATTACCCACATCTATTGGCCAATTGAGTGCATTCCAAAACCTTCGTTTGTGGGGGTGTTCAAGATTGCAATAATTACCTACATTTAATGGCCAATTAAGTGCACTACAAAATCTTGAGTTGAACAATTGTTCGAACTTGCAATAATTACCTACATTTAATGGTCAATTGAGTGCACTACAAAATCTTGAGTTGAACAATTGTTTGAACTTGCAATAATTACCTACATTTATTGACCAATTGAGGGCACTCCAAAACCTTCTTTTGTGGGGGTGTTCCAAGTTGAAAAAATTACCTACATCTATTGGCCAATGGAATGCACTACAAAACCTTGAATTGAATGATTGTTTAAGCTTGCAATAATTACCTATATTTATTATCCAATTGAGTGCACTCTGAAACCTTGCTTTGAAGGATTGCTTGAACTTGCAAGAATTACCTACATCTATTGGTCAATTGAATGCACTCCAAAACCTTGATTTGAACAATTATTTGAGCTTGTAAGATTTACCTACATCTATTAGCCAATTGAATGCACTCCAAAATCATCATTTGTGAAGTTGTTGTAATTTGTAAAAAATACATACATTTATTGGCCAATTGAGTGCAATCCAAACCCCCACTGGGCAAACAAAAGAATTGAACCTTAATTTGGCCAAACAATTGAGTGCACTCCAAAACCTTCTTTTGTGGGGATTAATTTGCACTCAATTCGCCAATAGATGTATGTATAGATGTATGTATGTGGGGATTCTTAAATAATCCTGCAAATTAAGGTTCAATTCTTTTGTGCACTTCAAGACCTTAATTTGCAGGATTATTTAGGGTTGTAAGAATTACCTATAGGTTCTGAATTATTTAAGGTGTAGTAAAATTTTGTCATAACATCACCTTTTAAAAAAAAATCACCTACATTTTTTACCATGTATATACACATTTATGGATGATTATGATGGAATTTACAATTGTAATGGTTCAAAATATAGTCCTTTTGAAAATTTTGACAACTTTTGATTTGTTATTTTTTTTGGGATTAAAATATAGGGTTAAAAAGGATTGTAGTAAGGACTACACCCTTTTTGTCTTGTGTGGTACACCTTAAAGGATTTTCACCTTACATCTATTGGCCAATTGAGTGCAATCCAAAACCTTTGTTTGTGGGGGTGTTCAAGGTTGCAAGAATTACCTACATCTATTGGCCAATTAAGTGCATTCAAAAACTTTCATTTGTGGAGGTGTTCGAGGTTGCAAGAATTACCTACATCTATTGGCCAATTGAATGCATTTCAAAACTTTAATTTGCATGATTATTCAAGGTTGCAAGAATTACATTCATCTATTGGCTAATTGAATACACTTTCAAAACTTTAATTTGCACGATTATTCAAGGTTACAAGAATTACTTGCATCTATTGGTTAATTGAATACACTTCAAAAATTTAATTTGCACAATTATTTGATATTGCAAGAATTTCCTACATTTATTGGCCAATTGAATGCAATCCAAAACTTTCAATTATCAATGTGTTCGAGTTTGTAAGAATTACCTACATCTAATGGAAAATTGAATGCACTTCAAAAACTTAATTTGCACGATTGTTCAAATTTGCAAGAATTACCTACATTTGTTGATCAATTGAGTGCACTCCAAAACATTTATTTGAACCATTGTTCGAAGTTGCAAAAATTACCTACATCTATTGGTCAACTGAATGCACTCTAAAACCTTCATTTAGATAATTATTTGAGGTTGCAAGAATGACCCACGTCTATTAACCAATTGAATGCATTTTAAAACCTTAATTTGCATGATTGTTCAAGGTTACAAAAATTATGTACATCTATTACCCAATTGAATGCACTCCAAAACCTTCATTTGTCGAGGTGTTTGAGCTTTTACGAATTACCTACATCTATCGGTGAATTGAATGCACTACAAAACCTTCATTTGAATGATTGTTTAAGCTTGCAATAATTACCTACATCAATTGGCCAATTGAGTGCACTCTAAAAATTTCATTTGGTAGGGTGTTTGAACTTGTAAAAATTACCTATGTATATTGGTTGATTCAATGCATTCCAAGCCTTCATTTGTACCTTCATGTTTTTTAAAAACCTTCATGTTGAGGTGTTTGAGCTATTGAAAACTACCTTCATTTCACGGGGAATTGAATGCATGTCAAAAGTTTACTTTGTCAAGTAAATGTAGATTATAAATGTAAGATTTTAAGCATAACATGAGTTATATATTGTGGTAATAATATTTCATTCATTTTGAATTATTGTACATATCGCATAAAAATGATTTGGGTTTGAAAAAAAAAATGTTATAAAAATTATGAATATTTAATTGATTAATAATTGTGCTTAATTTCATATTGTAAATGTACACCAATAAATTTATAAAGGTTTAAAACAAATCCTTGTGTGACAACATTTTTTTATTAATTTTGAAAAACCAATTCCTTGTTGTGAAATGATTTAAAATATATTTGGTCCAAGTATGTTTTTAATGGAAGAACATTTTACAACCTCAAAAATTCATAATCATCGACATTATCATTACATAATGTAATAATGAACAAAATTTTCAATTCACATGATTGATCTCCACAACATCAAGAAATTTTGAATATGGGGAAGAATTTTCTAATGGTTGCCTTTTTATATGGGTAAAATTTCATGGAAATTTTTTCATTAAAATTGGTACTTTGTAATTAATTTATTATAGTCATAATGATTGTAAAAGGCCCTATAAATCAAAATAATATTTTTTTCAACAATTAGATCATTAATATGTGCACCAATTCCATAACATAACGACAAGTTAGGATATAAACCATCATCTATTGCAAATTTTCAAGGTTCATTCACAAATGAAAGTTCCAAAAAAGAATGTTTAAGTTTTAAAGGATTTTGAAATCCAAATTTTATTTTTTATTTTTATTCAAATGATAACAATTCAAGTAGATTATTGTTTTTTTTAAAATGATGTATTATTATATCAATAAGATTTTAATAATTATTTTGGATACTATGTAAATGTCTTTTTGAGATCTTTAAACTAAATATATTAATTGTTTAAAACTTCATTTTTTGAATAATCAAAAGGAAGATAAAAAATCATGCAAATTGATTTCAAACTTTTTGTACAAGAAAAACATGTTTTGTTTAAAACAAGTATGTGTTCATTGGGTGAACTTGATGAAAAACAAATCATATCGAAATTTCAAAGGCTTGAAATTTTGAACCAAATGGTTGTAAGGGAAAAGACTCATTTGTTAATACTAATTTGCTAGTTGTTTATATCCATCAAGCTCAAAACTTCTAGCTTGAAACATATGTCATATGTGTATTTGTAAACCAAAATATTGATGCGCAATTATGTATGCTTGTGAAAAATCACTAACACCACATGAATTATGTTGTCTTGGGCTATTCAATTTTGCTCACTCAAATTTTTTCTATGTAATTGTTATTTTTTAAAATAGCCCTAAAAAATGTTGGATTTTTATTCCTTTTTTCGGAACTCAAATTGTGAGTGAACCCTTCATAAAAAAATATCTTTTAAATATCCATTGTCATGCATCAAACGTGGACAAGTGTTGAAAATTGTTAGATTGTGATAGTATTTTGTCTACATTGTATATGTAGCTTGCATTCACCTTGTCCAATTGTTTGAACTTGTAATAACTACCTACATCTATTGACCAATTGAATGGCCTCCAAGAGCTTCATTTGTGGGGGTGTTTGAGCTTGTAAGAATAAATGTATGTCTATTGACTATTCAAATGCACTCCAAAAACTCATAATTTAATATGGAGGTGTTTGAACTTGTAAGAATTAGTCCTACATCTATTGATTACTTGAATGCAACCCAAAAGCTTCATTTGTTGGTACATGCATTCAAAGTGGACCAAAAATAACACATTAAAACACCCCCAAAAATCCAACACATAAAGACCTATTGTGGATGTCATGTAAGAAAATATTAATCACATGATCCAAACAATGCAATTACATATGGCCATTTGGTAACAATTATATATATATACAACAAAATCTATATATCTCAAAATGTACAATCTAAATTTTATAAAAAGAAACATATTGCAATTAATATAATTCATTATTACAACAATGATTTTGTACATCCTACACATAGTTTTTTCATGATTGATAAAACAACCACTATTGTTGTAGATGAATAGGATGGTAGGTGGTAACCTACATGAAATAATGAAAGTAATATCCATTGCCCTTTTCATGATTTTAAATCATGTTTACTACCTTTGTTAGCTTGTAGCAAGGTAGGTGGTAAACAATAAGCAACATGTAGGGCTACAACAATAATTACAAGCCTTATAACAGCTTTCCTTGTGTTTTTATTTTCATTATTGAGGTCTATTACAAATGATGTAGATTTTTTTTTCATATTATGTTTTATAAATAATTGGTTTCCAAACTCATTTAATATAGCCTTTTAAGACCCAACAAATATTGGCAACCCAAGGAAGAAAATCCTAGGATTCTTGCACATTTGCACAAGTGTGGGATGGAAGTGAACCCCAAGCATTTTAAAGTGAAAATCACTTTGCAATATTTGGAGTTAAAAGTTATGGCCAAAAAAAAGGTCATGAATCAAATTCACAATTTGATTCTTGATAATTAAAACCTAAGAACATGGATCAAATGACTTTTGATTGAGGTGTGCAATATGGCATTGGAAAGATCTTGTCAAAAATTACAACTTTGTAATATGAAATTTTTGGATCAAAATTCATATGAAATTTTTATGACCCCATAAAATCATGAGATCCATAACTTGGGAATTTAGAAATTGCACTTGGGAGTTGCAAGGATTTTAACCATTTTAATGCAACCTAAACCATCAATCAAAAAATATATTTATAAGGAGGTTGGGTGGTGTTTTTTTTTTGAATATGGGTTGTGTGAGTGTAATGACTCTAAAACAAGTTTGTGACTAAAAGTCAATTCCATTTGCATTAACCACCTACGTTGTTTGGCTTATGGAGGTGACTTGTCCATGAGATTTTGACGATTATCACATTGTCCTAGTCTCATTTTAGATATTTTCTAAGTGCAAGGAGTTAGGGAGCATGCCCCCAAGTTTTCCTTCTTTTTTCCTTATTTTTCCCCTTTTTGGAACATTATCATCAACTTAAAGGCGTGACAAGTTCGAATGTTAGCAAATGTTTTTGTTTTGTCTCATAACATAAAGGGGGAAAAGTTGGGAGAAGGTGGGAGTTTTCATAGGCATGAATGTTTATTTGGTTTGACATAGGGGATCAAATAACTAGATTTTGATTTTTTTGGAACCCCAACTATATTATTACATTAGTGTTTAAATGATTATTTTTGTTATCAATTTCCCTAGTTATTTTGTTAATAACACATATATGTTATGTGTAAAGGTTGGTTTCGAAATGCCCAACTTAATAACCTTTTGGTATATTATCAAGGTAGATTTTGTACACAAAACATAACCCACAAAATAAAAATCTTAATTCTTTGTGTAATTATCATAATTTCCAATAACATTGATCAAAATTTGAAAGTTGAAAGGACAACCAAAAGTGAAATTAAGATTGGAACAATCTAACCAAACAAAAATTGACATTTAAAATACTTGTTGGGACAAAACATGGAAGGTACAAATCAATTTTTGGTTTTAATATGAATAATGAGTGGGTTAGACATAACAACACATGGTGTAGGAATTAAAATGACTCATGGAATTGGCATTTGATGACACATCTTTGATCATTTTGGAATTTCACAACTATTTTTTTTGCTAAGGGTTTTTAAAGTGACATAAAAGATATTATAATATGATGCATTACATGCACCACACACACATATCTAACTTGTTTGACGCATTGGAGAAGATGAAGGCAATGATTCGGTATATGTGAAGTTAGTTGTAAATAATTTTAACAAATGATTTCTTGATGTGCCAGTTTTCAATGCTTCAAAATTGTTCAATTCTAAACATGATTTTGATAATGTGCCTTAATTTCTCTACATTTTTTTTGTTTTTGTTATTTTTAATTTTAATTGCAAGATGATCATTATTCAATAACTCTTGCACTCTATGTTTAAACCTTATAAATTATGAAACCTATTTTTATGGTTTGGAAGATCCTAGGGTGACAAACAAACTAACTTCCTTAATATATTGGTGTGTATGCTTGCAAAAATGTATATCCAAATTCAATGATGCACTTTTCAAAGTTAAATTATTCTCATGGTGAACAGAAGGGTGCAATATGTGTAAGGTGAACTAAGACCACAACATCATGGCACAACAAACATCCAATAATGAAATGTGGGTCATTAGAATATTAAACATTGGCCCCCTAGGTAAACCCACAATGGTACTTTAACCTTTTTGAATGAGGCCTTTCTCATTGTTTATATTTAGCCTAAGAAATGTCAAATTTAAACCCAAAGACCCTGATTATGTCTTGGGAGGAGGTCTATATTAGTGTTCAACAATTTTTAGAAGAAGGGATAAAAACCCAACGATTATCAATTGGGTATATACCCACTTATTCCTTGGTTTTCAATATTTCTCAAATAACCATGGTTCTTGAAATTAAAAAAAGTCAAGGAACTTTCCAAAGTTTTGTAAAAAAAAATTGGTCAATTCTTTCATGAAAATTGTTTGTTCTTTGAAGCTTTTGAAATAGTAACTAAAACCAATGCTTCTTTTATTCTAATTTTTTTCAAAAAATTGAAATTGACAATTCATGGATTCTAAAATATTTAAAGAATTGGAACTAACATTTCCTTAAAATTTCAAAAAACTAACTAATATTAATCCATATAATGTTTACAAACAACTATTTAATACATGGGCTTGGGGTTTTACCATGGTACAACCTTGGGTTTACTCAATTCCTCAAACATGGTCATAATAAGTTGAGGATTACACAAACACAATGTTCACAAGGATATAAAAAGTTGGTAGAAAAATTTTGATTAAGAATTTTATAATAAAAGTTGCTAAGTATGGACTATGGTCATCTATAGACTTAAACTTCAAACTTTGGGTAGGAATTGTGTGTTTGGACAATCCTTCCTATTTGCACTTTCCTTTTCATGAGTGTTTGTTGTTTCTTCACCCTAAAAGGGAAAAAAATACACACACAAAAACCCTATGGCCTCAAAAAAGGTCTAGATTAATCTAAGGTTATATAACGTTAATTCAAATATTTTATAATTAAATATAATTATACCTATAATTTATACATTGTAAAGAAACAAACACTACTAGAAATTTGCCATTTTGCAACTGTCGTATGCAACTGGTTTTCAGTTGCATGCGACACATGCAACTGCAAATTCACCTAGTTGCATAAGACAAGTTGCATGCGACAGTACGTATATGATAAGTATATACGATTGGGGTATACGGTTTCATCCACCCATATTCTATACTAATAATTGTAAGTGCGACTGCATGCAACTACAAGGGTTGCGTTCCCATTGAACTAGCTAACCCAATTGTATGCGAACATGTGCACTTTTATTTTGTAATTAAATATTTAGTTTTAAAAATACTTTAATTAATCTAAACCGTCCAAGTCATAGCCGTTGGGGTGCGAACATGTGTTGGATCAACCATGCTATGTCATTGTGCACGTGGGGAAGATTAGGGTTAGGGTTAAGGTTAGGGTTAGGGTTTTTCATCATACCTTTTATAGTGCGCCACATGGTAGCACAACAACTATTAGATTTAGTTGCAAATGCAACTGCTGGCCCATGTTTTAGGGTTCGGGTTAGGGTTAGGGTTTTTCATCAAACCGTTTATAATGCGCCACATGGCAGCACAACAATTGTTAGATTTAGTTGCAAATGCAACTATTGGCCCATGTTTTAGGGTTAGGGTTAGGGTTTTTCATCAGATCGTTTATAGTGCGCCAAATGGCAGCACAAAAACTATTAGATTTAATTGCAAATGCAACTATTGGCCCATGTTTTAGGGTTAGGGTTAAGGTTTTCCATCATACATGTTAAACATGTTTTAGGGTTAGGGTTAGGGTTAAGGTTTTCCATCATACATGTTAAACATGTTTTAGGGTTAGGGTTTAGGGTTATGATGTATCAGGATTAGTAGCATTAACCATTGCCACATTAGCATTAGTAGCACACCTAGACCTACTTTAACTAATGTACATTATACATATCAGGTCTTTATTATATTCCTCTAGTGCTGAAAAATCAACCAATAAATATTACACACATAGATATATGATTTGCAATTTTGCATGTCAAAAATCTGCAGTTACTTAACCAACAAATTACCCTTTGTAATAACATTGAAATTTCATCCAATGGGGTTTAACGGCCATTGTTCCAATTACAGCAACCAGGAATCCATCACTCTATCAGGTATATTAAACCTGACAAAGTTTAAAATATCATTGACACCCAAAAAAGGCCATAACTACTCATTAGGGTTTTGGAATTCAAAAATCAACTAGCTCCCGACCTATAGTGCCCCTAACTTAAGCATGCTTTCGCATTAAACGACCTTCCCA
>Ga0209208_10007424_pt1 | contig 14844 bp, 13 predicted proteins | sample S1TSphfallax_3_FD_187694 | JGI IMG/M metagenome (GOLD analysis project Ga0209208, IMG submission 187694) | Host-associated microbial communities from peat moss isolated from Minnesota, USA - S1T2_Fd - Sphagnum fallax MG (SPAdes) (version 2) | ecosystem: Host-associated > Plants > Peat moss >...
ATTTTCTACATGTTAAGATCTTGTATCTTAAGTTGAAAAGAAAATGTAAGATATAGGACTAATTTCCTTTCAGTTCAAAATCTTAAAGTCCTCAAATGCAAGCTTGGTTGAAGCCTAAGTATGCACGTATGATAAGATATGAACCTAATTCAACACACCAACTGACACATAGAAGGCATTGATGTACATAAATTTTGACATGGGAGATGACACTGACATGAACATCCCCCGTGGAAATTTGGAGCCTGTATCAAGCGTCAATTTGGACAAGCCTGATCTGAATGAAAGATATTTTGCTCCTGATGGTATTCACTGTTTAATGGATGACACAGAAATGTAGAAAAGATATTGACGTTATTTGGACCACTTGTCACTTGCCAACTAAAGGGACAATTATCCAAACAAATAGTGAACATTACCAGTTCGTTGACAAATATGTAATGCGTGGAGGAGAAGAAGCATGTAAAAACTGGTGTTGGGGGGCCTACGACGAACCTATGGTTCTGAAAAATAATTGGAATTGTCTTGGTTCCAGTTTGGAGAATCACTCAAGGTTCGGATCTCATTCAGAGTTCTAACTAACCTGGACTGGAACCAGCAGTTAACTACATACTGGTTTTAGCTCCTTTAATTTTAGGGAAAAATATTTCCTAGTTCTGGTTCCACATATGCATAAATAACTTGGGGAAATTTCAGTTCTGTGTCTGATTCTTAAAAGAATAGTTTTTGGTCCTGATTTTGGACTACTAAATCAGACCCAGTTCTTACCAACCAAAATGGCAACTGATGCTTCTTATGCACCAAAGCAGGGACCTGCCCAACACTGGTAATAACAACGTTGTGTGAGTTTTAGAACACGTGAAGATGGCACATGCGACACTTCTTGTCGCACCATAACTTCTAAGGGAGAATGGATCTCCATGCAATTATTTGTAAAGTACCCCTGAGGGTACTGGGCCCCAGTTTTGCTAAAATTGAGATAAAATGAGAGACCACGATGAAAACAGTAGACAGAGAAAAAAAGAGGACCAAGCTATTTTTCTCACCTAAATTGGCGCTCTTAGATCAAGCGTTGTCCAAACAAGATCCTGCAAATCTTCTGGAAAATGAACTACACAAGTGTACAAATATATAATATCGAAAGGGCACCATTGTCCAGGTAAGTGTTAATTATGGTCAAAGAGCAGGGACTTGTTTTTCCTAATTTGCTACACTCCCAATTTGTTTGGTTGGAAGTGATTAAAATGGTTGAGGAGCATTCTTTGTTGATTTGAAACCAAGGGTTTAAGCATGGGTTGAGAGATGGAAATAATAGTATTTATTTTATTTTTCTTATAACAATTTACTACTATTTTATGTTTCCATACAGGAGAGAGTATAACCCAATGTGCCAAATTTCTGGAAGTAATTAAAACGTGAATTGAGTACCAAAAACCATTGTCCCACATGATAGTTAAATTCCAGAAGGTTTTCTGGGACCAAAAAAAAAAATTTACTCAAATATAGAATTGAACCGAAATATCTTTTTTCTCGGATAATTGAATCACTGTTTACATCATCAGGATCAGTGTTATTTTTCCTGCCGAACTGGGGCAAAGTTTGGCCTTCGTCTGCGGAGGCACAACCACCACAACAGGAGTTTTTAACTCCAATTCGCCAGACACTGCTCCTGTATGAGGGCAGGTTGCATCCAGTCACAAAAGAATTTTCCCCAGATTTTTACTATGCACTACAGTTTTCTGTGGGATTATCACCACTCACGGTAAATCTATTGTCAGATGATCGCCAACCGTGCTACATCACAAAAATGAAAAAAACGAAACACTGATCAAGATGTCTAAAATAGTATGCCAATGTTTACTGTTTAATACTAGACCATCACATGCAACAATTATGTTACTCTTAAACTAGAGTCTTTCATGCAGCTCAATGGAATAATTTCCTGTCTAGTTTTAATTACCCCCAGAATGGAGGGACAGAGGCTTCAAGTAAGTTGAGATCTGTGGCGTTAAATATTCCCAGAGACGACTCTAGCACTGCAGCGGGGATGTTGCTCAGCAGCAGCTGGTTTGCTGCAACCAAGAATCCAGGAGATTGCGAATTCAGACTGTTGAAGCTGATTGCAGGTCCAGTACCCACGTTGATTTGGAAATGAAGAGTGCCCTTTGGGAAGATGTAGATGTCTCCCTTTTGCAACGTTTCTGCATATAGCACGCCGTCGAAGCTAATGAAACCTGTGTAAATGGAGCCTTGCACTACGAATAATGTCTCACTAGCGAAAGGATGGGTATGGGGAGGAACGACTCCCCCGATTCCGAAATCCAGTCGAACATGGGAGATGCCGAGTGTGTTGAGAGCTGGGTACTCCAAGACAGCTCCAAATGTGGGGTATGCGTTTGTACCGGTGACAGAAACATTTCCTGAAATTAAACCGAATGCAGGCAAAGAAAGATTTAACAGGATTGAAATCTCTAGTCGATCATTCAAGCTTTCCAACTCCTAACTATGAGCAATGGTATATCATCTAGGCTAGCATAGAAAAATCTTTTCATGTCACTACCCGATGTCAAGTTTGAGGATCGAACCAGGGGTGCGGAAGCCCGTGAAGAGAAAGTCTTTGGACGTAACATTTGCGCGATCCTTGCAAGGAAACCCATTGACCCGTGGAGCGCTTGGGGACAGATCTGCCACGCAGAAATCCTGCAACGGATCCGGATCTGCTGCTTGCACCATTACTGCTCCAGCGACTAACGCTGTACATACAAATGCGACAATTATCCGCCAAGCCTGGCAAGAGCCCATACCGGAACGAATGCTGTAAGTCATGATGGCTTGATCAGTACTGAAAGCTTCAGTGATGAAAGCGGGTGTAGAGCTGTGTGTGGAAAATTGGAGGAGTGTCGTACGACTGAATGTATATAGGTGCTGAACACTATATTAGGGTTTGTTCTATAACTTCTAATAGGACTCCGGCGAACGAGGTGCTGGATGAGAGTGAGAGTAGATGGAATACTGTTGGTGCTTGAAATGACATGAATTCAGCTACAGTTTTATACCAAACTTCCCGTACGTTCCAAGAATTCTCACGAGTCCAACAGAATTCAATCAGGTGCTTTGTGAAGGCAGGTAGCAAATTTAGTCCTGACGACATTACTTGGACACTTGGCAGATTGTAACTTCTTGGGATCTCTTGGATAGTGAGATCCGAGAAGCTGCAGGGCTGGAGAATTCCGAGTGGGGATTCGAAAGTCAAAAATTGTGTATAATTTAGTTTTCATGTAAAACCACAAGTCAGTCGAAGAAGATAAGTATGATCCCGGAAACTGAAGAGAGTGAAGGCCAACCAGCATGAGAGATTCAATCCCATACGAGTCTACCAACGAGCGCGCCTCGGGCCCCTCTCTGCCATGTTAGTCAGCCTGTGTTTGCAGCTGGGGTGGTGCGGGAAGAGCGGAGGCGATAAGAGCATCTGGAAGGTTCCCCGTACCCGAGAACCAAAATACAATTCGACAAATATAAGGAGCCTGCTTCAAATATCATTAAAAGGAAGTGCAGTCTGAAATTCTGTCCGCTCAAATATTCACGTTTTACATGGTCTCCAAAAATACTCCCATATGAGGCCATTCGGAGAAACCACTTGGAACTGTTGCTAAGTATATTACTTCTGGTGGAAACTTATACGTTCATCCTTTTCTGCACTGTACTTTATGTAGCCACTGACTTTGGGGTCATCCCACCTCATCATGATGCTTGATTTGCGCTTTGCTTTAATTAACATCTCTTTTCTGAGAAAAAGGGTGGGGGTACCGCACGAGGCAAACGTGCTAGCCATAATAGCCATAGCAGCTGCTGTCCCTCCCTCAGTAACCAGGGTTATGTGAACTCTTAGGGGATGTTTCTTTCTTTTTAATAATTAATTCACCACAGAGGAGGTCAAACTAAGGGCGGTGAGTAGAAGGCACTGGTTTTCAACGTCATGGATGGACTGTCCTGCGTCTGTGAAAAAATAATTTAATTAAGAAATGGTCCTATGGGTGTTGTGGAAGGGTGTCCTGGCTATTGGTGCACGGCCAGCAGCTGCCATGGTTATTGTGACCAGAGCATTTAATAGTCATCACCCAAGCGATGTTCTCCCAGGATCCCTCCTGTACGGCGCATGCACCTGGCCTTGTTACTCTTGATTTGCAAGTTTTGTTTCCTTGATTTTCTCAGAAATTAGGGGTTTTGCACACAAGTGGGTAGTTCCATGTTCCTTCAGTCGCTGCTCAGAAGAATTTCAATTCCGGTTGCTATGGGCAGGTTTTAACCACAACCACAGCTCCATTTCAAAACAAAACTATTCAAAGGAGTGAAGAAATTGAAAGTGATACAACATTTATCTTCCAAATTGCATAAAAAATTCCAATAACCTTTCTAGTGTATTTGGAGATTTCCGTTTTCCACAATGTCTCACATCATTTCTTTTCCCCCAGATATTTGGTGGGTACCTGTACCCACCAGTTATTACAGAAACAAAAAAAACAAACTTCATTTTATGCCATGTAAAGCCCACAACCTTGAGCTTTACCCCTACACATTAATAACGTCGGATGACACACAGACCAAAAACAAAGAATTCCCTGTAGTTGCTATTTTATTGCAGCAGTCTCATGAAACACTTTTCTGAAAGGAGGATAGACATTGCCAAAAAAAAACCCTGCTCAGCCTGCTAAATTAGATGCAATCCTCCAACATGAAATTAGGGTTAAGGAGATATGAAAAGGCAAGAAAAATTCAAAACAACTTATGTTCTCATTTGGTATCAAAGCAATTCAAACATAAATCATTTTCATACCTTTGATTCTTCATTCTTACCAAGAGTGTACATGTGAAAACCAGAGTGTTTGATTCTTTTTTTCAATCTTTTGATACTGAAAATTTGGTGTACCATTCCAGAAGAAAATAGCAAAATGAGTTGAATTTACACTACAAAAAAATTCCCAAAATTCTCCCAATTTTTGTTATCAAAGAGAACAAATTCTGTTGAATAAAAACAATTGTGTGCGCAAGCCAAAGTGGACAGCTCCATAGACAAAAAGCCTGTTCCTGCATGAACAAAACATTTTATGGTCAATGAACACCCCTGCAGGCTGTACCTCAAAAGCTGGTGTGCACAGGAACACACCATTGTTGAGAGTTTTTCAATGCCTTCTTTTCTTCTTTTCTTCTTTTTGGAAAGGAGAAAGATATCCACTAGCATCAAAAAGGGCAACATGTAGGGTGCAATGCAAACCCCATCCCTAACCTGCCTCACACTACAGGAAGTCTCGACTCTCCACCAGTGTTGGGCAGTTCTTTGATTTTGGATCAAACACCCACTGGAGGTTTAGACATGGTAAATAGGCATATATAACTGCAGAGGCCAAAATTTGCCCCCTACTTTGCCCCAGCAAATAGAATTTTTGTGGTACGTGCACTTGACTCTTACCCAGCAAAAAAAATTATATTTAAATTACAAACTTGACAATAATTTGCCGGTTCTTTCATGAAACCTGATGGTTCTTTGAGGGTTTTGAAATACCTGGAACTGATGGTTCTTTGATTCTGATTTCCTCCAAATACCTGAAACCAGCCAGTTCTTTGTTTCAGGTTTTTGAAATACCCGAAAACTGGCTGCTATTAAAAAAATCATGTAAACACACCCACATTGACCTCCACCTACACCCCTATTTGGGCCCCTACTAGTATTTACTACATTCTTAAGCCATCCCAACCATAAACCTTATATTTCAAGTTTCAACCCTATATTTCAACTCCAACCCCTTTACCTTAGATTTCGACTTTCAACCTTAAGCCCCTAGACCATAAACCCATGTCATATGGATATGTAATCAAATTATAAACATGATTGTAATTAGAACCTAATTGTATATTCTGAATTAACATGAATAGAATTTTGAACCCACCACCACTTAGAAGACAACAATGAGTAAATGTAATGTTTTGTTTTATTCATTTTATAACTAGACTACCATTAGTCAAACCCTGTGACAAAACCATGTGACTCCCATACAGGGTATCACATTGATGCCTAGATAGAGCTCTTTAAGAATACTTAGCATCCCAGATTGTGTGTGAGCTCGTGGCAGAATTGAAAGGAGGACAAAAGTTGTGGTTTGCAAATTTAGTAAGTCTAGATTTGCAAAATTCCAATGGAAATGTTGTGAGGAAATCCTATATCATTGGTTTCTTTCACCTTGAGTCGATCTAAGTGAACTTCTCACACACACTCTACACTACTGGCTCTCTAGTATCTTAGCTACAAAGGCCTATTATGCACATGCACAGGAAAGCTTCAAACCCTTTTTATCACTAAAAGCAAACTGCCTGGCTGAGGGATGAAGGAACAAGAGTAACCTTGCACATCACTCACTGCCCAGAGGATTGGTTGGTTCTTCCTTTTTCTTTTTCTTTTTTCTTTACCCAACTGGATGGGTCTTTGTGAAATTGTTTTTTCTATCCCACACAAGGTATCAAATACTAGGACTTTGGCATGCATAAAGGTTGGTTTTGAAATATTTGACTTACACCCAACTTGAAAACCACCCAATACCATGCATAAAGGTAAGTTTTTTATTATTGAAACTCATCCAAAAAGAAAAAGAATTGCATTTTCCTTCCATTTTTCACAATTGCCAACCCAAACTTTGATAAAATTTAAGCTAAAAATCTAACTAAAGTGGAGCTAAAATTGGAGAAATGCAACCAAATGACAACTGAAAGCTTTTAATGTTTAAGGATTCAAGAATTTGTCGAGATGAAACATAGAAAGGTACATCTCAGTTTTTGGCTTCCATCAAAGGAAAACTCACCTGTAAGGCTCTTGTTAGGTCTCTACAGAATTTATACAAGATAGGAAGGGTCTCTATTCAATTCTTAACCAAAATTTCAGCCCTTACAAGGTCCAGTATGAATAACCTGCAGTAGTTTCAACATTCTAATTGCCACTATCATCGTGATGTGTTACAAGATTGACACCCAACATTTGCAAATTGCAAAAATCTAAATTGGAAAACACACAAAATATAGGGCATGTTTTTCTTATGTGCTTTAGAATCTCAAATATGAAAAATAAGATTTCATAACCCTAAAAGACAAAAAATCAAAACTCCATTCACACTAAACTAAGTTCCAACCACAAATAATAAATTATAAAAATTTAATGTCTTGTAACAAATACATAACATCACACATCACACCATTCATTTAAAAAACATTGCTAGAAAGATGTTCGAACCAAGCCATGATTTGTAATAATGAACCAATTGCAAATGCAATCACAGTTTTCAGTTGCAAAAAATGTTTCAAAAGACAAAAATAACATTTATTTTCAAAAAATTCAATGTTTAGAAAAAAGGTGAAAACTTGTGTTTTCACAGCAACATGAATTGACTGGAAAGCTTGTGTTGTCCACAGCAACATAAAAAGCTCTGGAGAAGATGGTCACGCAAACTAGTCGTCCATAGAATGTATAAACTACACATTCTCAAGACCACCTGCTATCTATGTACTTGATGACATTGCATCAAATGGAAATTGAATTTTTTAAGTGTATGTGGAGGGTGCCTTACCCTCAATAAAATTCCTGCCTCAACAGAGTTGCACCTTACCCACCAATAAGGTTCCTCAAAAAATGAGGAACTTTACAGCTACGATGCTTCCTCTCCTTCTCAAACAAAATTCACAACCATTTAAAACTCTAGCTGATCATCACCGTGGGAACTTTGAACCTTGAACAGGTTGGTTCTTGGAATTGGGGTGCTCAACTTGTGCTCAACTCCTGCCTCACTCCAGGCTCTCATTCCCAGAACAGCTCCCTTCCAGGTCCTTACCCTACACAACACACATTGATTCCAGCTTTAGAAATCAATTACTGAAATACACTCTTACTTCACCCAAGCAATAGCTCCAAGGTGCTTGCTTCTCTACAAGCATGTTCCTAAAAGCTAGCACTATACCTACACATAGTGGATAGGTGCTGTAGGTCATTAGAAAAACTAGGAAGGTGGGGCCAAGTAGATAGGAGCACATGGGTTGGTAGGAAGGAGATTATAGTGGAGAGACGAGAACTGCAGGATGAACCTTCCTGGGTTCTCTACACCTCCTTCAAGGGCTCTCCCCAATGCTTGTTTGGTACTACCTAGTTCTAAGGAAAACTCTACCATTGCAAAAATTTATTTACAATTTTTATATTCTTGCCACATCTAAAAGCTTGTCAACTCCAGCTCACTTGCTCATCCATTCTTTCATCACCTGCAGCAGATGCCAATGCCTGCTGCTAACAACTAACTCGCTTTGAAGCTTCTGTTTGATTATCAAATGGCTAATTAAGCTTGACCATTTACATGAGCTGTTGAGGTTAACATTTCATAGCGATTTGATGTATTGGGTGTTCATTGTTGGCAGAATGAATCATTTTCTTCTCAGTGAACCAATAAAATATATAGCTCACAAGCAGCAATTTTGTTCTGTTGCAAATATTTGCCACTTGGCAACAAAATATAATTCCATACAACTCATATAAAGGATTTTGGTGAAAAAAATGCACCAAAGTTGCCAGATTCCGAAGATTTTTTTTCTTTAGCTGAAATTGTCATCCTCAAACAACATGTTCCAACATGTCACCCAAATATAGCAAGATTCTTAAAAAAATCTACTTTCCTCACCCACATGTACCCAAATTTGGTGGTACAAATTTGGCAAAGCACATTTAGAACAAGTGGCTAATTCCACTTGTAGACGATTGCCAATGTTGGCTACATCATACGATTGAGGAAAAAACCAATCCAAAAAAAATACTCACAAAGGTGTCTCCAAGCTAAGAGAATTTGCACTGGTGGATCATATCTTTAAAATGGATGTTGAATCACAATATAATAATGTGAAATTTGATTTTGGCATCGCATTTCTGTGCAAGACATTTACATTAGAAATGCAAGACATTACATTCTTATCTAGGGCAGTATAATTAGCAAGTGCTGCTGATCTCTCCTCAATGTTGTTCTGGTCCTTCTTCTGCCTTCCATATCTCTCTCTCTCTCTCTCCAACTTCAAATTTACTGGGTAAATAGCATGGCAATCATCAACAAACAATTTAGCCAAATTTGGCTACAAACAACATCTGAATGTAAGTTTTTTTAAGGAATCCTTTTATACTTTGGCTACCGGAAGTTTGAATCTGCTATAGAAATCTGGCAATTTAAACTCTTTTCTGTTTTGAAATTCTGGCAAGTTAGTGCCTTTTCACAAAAAGAATGTGAATGTGTGGAAATATTTTTCAGGTCCAAAAAATGAAAAACTTCACATAAACCAAAAACACTTCATCTGTGTGTTTTTGTATGTTGAGGTTGTTTATTCAAAAAGTTTGCCAGATCGTGACACAGTTAACTAGCATTCAAAATAACTATGGATGGAAAATTGTTTGTATGTCTGCAAGGCAAGCTGAGAAATTGAAATTTTTGTAATTAAAATATTTGAATTTGACACTTGAAAATATCAAATGAAATAATAATTGGCACTCGATTTATTTGCACATCACAGCACAGATGTGGTATACAAATATCATGTGTATGGTTAAGTGTAGGGTAATTAATGCCCAAGGACAGGGGCATTCCTGAAATAACTCTATAAAATCACCCTGTCTTCACCGTCTCTTTGGGCCTGCTTTCACCCACTATCCCCTCTTTCAATGGTATCGGTAAAACTCAGTATTCGAGAGTAATTGTAGTAGTTTTACAGGTAGGAGCAATGGAAATATATGTAGTAGCAGTGGAGGAGCTCAGGAAAAATGAAAGACAGGATGAAACTCAGTTTACCATCAAAATTGGCAGAAAAACTAGTTTCGGTCCCAGTTATTTCATTTTCTAAAATTTTCATTCGCAGTTACATGTTTAATGCTCTATTATGCTGAAACTGGCCGTTCTCACTCCCTAATGTATAGAATGAAAAGAAAAAGAACCCAACAAAGGTTCCTTTAAAGAATAAGTTAATGGCACCAAAAAGAATTCTACAGAATCAGCACAAATAGCAATTTATTTGTGATTGTTTTGATGGTTTAGAGTAGGTGGGTCAAATGCTTCAAAGGCAGAGAGTACCTGGTGTATCCCCACCAAGCATTGTTATATAATAAGATTAGAATGACTTAAATAAATCAAACATGATTTATTTATAGGTTGATATATTTGTTTTTCAACCGTACTTCCTTTGTAGAAAGTAATTGTCAATCAAGTATAGGGGCATAATCAAACTAAGGCTAGAAAGGGCATCTCCTTTGACATTTCTCTACAACGTTTTTTTCTTTAAGGATATGGTCCTCTTCTTCTTTCATGGAAAAGGGTTTTTCATAATTCATTATGGTTCATGTAAATTAAAACAAACAAAACCAAAATACTTAGTACTCGGCTAACTTTTGCTTGGTTAACTGGAAGCCCTTTCATGTCTTATCATGCTACACTTAATAAAACCAAAACAAGTGCTGCTTAAGTAAAGTGCAAGCACGTGCTTGCAAGTAAAAATTGGCACCGCTTCTTTTATTTGAGTTCAAACTCATAAACTTTATGTACAATTTGAATAGAATCCTATATTTATTTTTTGATCATATGAGATTTGTTATATATTTTTGTTGTTCTAATATTATGATATTCAACATAAACCTATTGTATTGGTATTTTCAAAAGTAAGTTAGTGATAAAAATAATTCAAAACTTGTGAGTGCAAATATTTTTTCTTACCAAAAAGTTCGAAAAATAGGCTTTTGTTTTTTAAACAAAAATAATTTATTTCATCGTTGGTTTGAAATAATATCACATAACAAATGTTTTGTATACTCAAGTTATAAAAATACGTAATAAAATAATATATTATAAATGATGATATATTTGCAACAATCTTTGATTAGGCCATATGAAGTATATATCTTGATTTTCAAATGTAGGCCACCAACACTACCTTTAAAAAAGGGCACAAATTATCAAAAGGAAAGTGAAAGGAATCACAAACTCCATTTAAATTATTTCTATATGTTCTAAATATCCGATGATTAGACTACATCAGGGTGTGTGAGTTTCAAATCTAACATTTTGGGGGATTAAATATGGCCACTACAAAGGAACATTTACACACAAGTGGCATGCTGGCAGCCATGACTGGGATCTAACTCAGTGTTTCTTTTACAGGCAAATTTTTAGTCAAATTACTTTGGAAGTGAAAAATATGTTTGTGACCTTATACAAAGGATTTTTCATGGAAAAAAAGAACTAAAGTCATCAGATTTTGAAAAAAAAAAATTATATTCAAATTGCCAAAAAATATAATATTCAAATTGTCAGATTTTTATGATAAGTTCCAGTAGGTAGGTAGCCAAGAATATAGTAGGATTTTGTTTTTGTTTCTACTTTCATATCTAGTATGTAGCCAAATTTGGCTAAGTTGTTTTGTGAATGATCGCCACTTTGGCTACATCACAAAGAGGCATCATACCAAGTACCACCAACGTGGGTGCTGCTTCACCTTGACCGAATGTGACACGTGTAAGTTTCCTGGAAATGGGATTTTACCTCTGGTAGGATAAGACTTTACCCTGTGTAACCTTCCTGGAAATTCACCTGTCGCGTGTAAAGTTTGCGTCAAAACTGGTGCCTTGTTTCCCCCGTCAGATTTTCTCAGATACGACGAATATCCCCGACAAGATGGTGCCCTCCAACACGCGCCCTACAGCAGGCAACGCGTGTGCGTCCTCCGAGAGGGAGCAAGCGAGCAAACTCTTCAAAGCGTCGATGGACTCGTTCTTCCTGCTTTCTAGGAACAGAACTTCTCTGAAATCGCTGAAATCTTACTTCCACGAAACTCATACAGTACCGTGTGAGTGTCGACAGATAGTAGCCACTATAAAGCAAGTGAAGTGTTGCAAAGGAAAAACACCCAAAAAACACAAAGCTTTGCAATCATCGCCATCGCCAGCGACGGTGCAGACACAGATTAGTACAATTTTCTTTTGTAAGCGAATCGAGTGCCGGATCAGTACACATTGCGTGCCATTCAGTTGCAGGAGCGACGTCCACTACTTCAAGGAAATTTCTACCTACTTTCATGCTATCGCTGCTGGGATCGAGCTGCGATCAGTGATACTCTAGCTAGGAACGACGACACACCACAACTACTTTTCACGCCCCAAAGCCACCGCCATTTGGTCCTGACTATATTTTGCACGAGAATCAGCTTCAGGTATCAGCCAAATCCCTAAACCCTAAGTTGTGTTCTGCAAAGATCTGGTGATCGGATCAATATGTGTGAATCATACATAGATTCTTGGAGCTAGGATTCCACCGAATTTGTAAGCCTGCTGAAATCAAATGAGTACTGAATTTTGTTGTCTACTTTGATGTGCTTGGAATGTGAAGGTGGAAATTATTGAAACAACAAAACATAGCTTAGCAGCTGGCAGCTGTACTAATTACCTACCACCTAATCAACAACAACAACACCAAACAATTATGGGTTCTACAGAGATTATCAACCACACGAGCAAGGCAATGAAAGTGAAAGTGGGATTCAATCGGGTGTTCAGGGATCTTGCGACAGTTGAGAAAGATGGAGTTTACAAAATTTCAGTGGATCCTAATACAACTTACCAACAATTTTGCTTGGGTGTGCACGCGGATGGAAAACCGATCATGGTCGACTCCGATCAATTGATTGACAACATGCGCATCACTATAACCGAATCAGCCGACGGCAAGTTCGGTGTCGTCGAGGTTCCAAGGCAAGCTGTAGTACAAGAAGTGGGTCGAGATCAGCGGCCGGCCCATGTAATAATTCTTCCTCATGCCACGGTTTCAGTTGCAGATTCGAGGCCCAAATGTCGACAACAGAGCAACAGCCGGTTGACATTCTGGAAGTCATCAAACCCGCTGCACGCGAAATCGTGAAGCACTTACAACCAACTTACCTTCTCTGAGGCAAAACGATGATTGGATTAGGGTTTGGCGCTCAGTTGCGCTTCCCATTCGTTTGTAATCCGCTCCCTTTTTTTAGGGTTTGGTGTTTTCTACTGAGCACTTGTACTAACCATGCAGTACATGTATCTAGTATGTACCTACCTAGCAGCCACCAAGTGCCTTAACCTCTGACCTACCTACATAGTAGCCACTTACAGGTTCCCTACCTACTTAGGTAAGATATTTGCCCACTTATATGTAGGTAAGGTGCCATGACTGAAGTAGGAAGGTTTAATGTAGTTGAGGTTTCGAATGGATATGGGTGGGTGTTGGGTCACACAATCCCAACGTGCATGTACTTTGAGATAAACGATGTGTACTTAGTGTTTCTAACGTTTTTGTTTGATAGTTGATAGCTCTGTAGAGGGTCCCCAGTGGTGCTCAGTATGGGATGTTGCACATTAAAACTAGATGAAGAAAAGTCAAAAGATCCTGGTTCCGCTCAAGGAAATGGTTTTGGCCCAGAATTTTTGCAGAAGTTGTTGAGGAAGTGTAATAAATATGTTCTGACTATTGCTCCCTGTTTCTTATCGGCCAATAATAGTGATTGGTTTGAACTTGTTACCTAACTGAAACATTTTGAATTTTCCAATGACAAAAACTACTCAAAATTCAATATCTGCCTGTGCCTGAGGTCTAATTTTTTTGAAATCACCTTCATTACATCCTATTTACTTAGAGCGTTTCAACAATAACAAGTGCATGCCCAAATTCCTCTATAGCTTTTTGTTTTGACAAGTAATTGTTTTTTTCAATATTCAATAACTTTTCCATTGTAGATCAAAACATTATGATATCAACTTGGTGTAGCACGTAAACAAGCTGGTGATTGAACACTGACTGTGTCAGTCAGCTCTAGATTTTTCAATATGTTTCCTTTGTTTTGAGTGTTTAAAGATAAATGTAGAGGAGTAGAAGGCACACTTAACGTCCTTTAAATCGCTTAAATCAAGTAAAAAATGAGCAAGTTATGCCCCTCTAAAAATCTGGTGACAAAAAATGAGAAAAAAATAAACTTCAAACACATGACAGCTCATGAAAGTTTCACTTGCTCGCCTAAAACCAAATAACAATATGCTCCTTAATGGACATCTTCTATCCTCCTCATCAAAATAGATGAAAGTGTCAACAACCAAAAATCTCAAAATGACTTTTCAATTTTGAACATGTGACCACAAGATCTTCACAAAAACTACAATTACAAAATCAATAGTTATGAGTTTAAAAGGTCCCATTCACTAAACATGTCACAAGTCTAGGGTGAAGTTGTGGGTGTGGGTAATTTAGGATGTTCATCTCTAGGAAGACGTAATCACGTGGTCAAGTAGGTTCATCACCAATGCGAGCATGTTACCAAGAAGAGGCACATCACCAAGACTAATGTGTCACCATGAAAAAACAAGATCACCAAGAATAGTGTGTTACTAGGTAGGTAAAAAAGAAAATCTTTTCGGAAGAGGTGCGTCATTAAAAATAGTGTGTCACCTAGAAGAAGTTAATTTGCATCACTAGGAATAAGATGCACATGAGTTCGCATGGGCCCATTGTTACATGTTATTTTAGTCTTTTGGGCATGTTCTTAAAACCTTGACCTCAAAACTCCTTTGTTATTGTAGCCATCATTTGGTTTTTTGGGCATGTTCTTGAAACTTGAAGCTCAAAGCTCCATTGTTATTGTAGTTTATTCAATTCCTTTGGTCTTTTGGGTGTTCTTGAGGTGACATTCTAGCATTCTAGTTGTGTTTTTTGTGCTCTTGAAATCTATGTTGGTCATTTTAACTATTGATTGTGCTTTTTGTGCTTGTATGTT
>Ga0209208_10007425_pt1 | contig 14843 bp, 11 predicted proteins | sample S1TSphfallax_3_FD_187694 | JGI IMG/M metagenome (GOLD analysis project Ga0209208, IMG submission 187694) | Host-associated microbial communities from peat moss isolated from Minnesota, USA - S1T2_Fd - Sphagnum fallax MG (SPAdes) (version 2) | ecosystem: Host-associated > Plants > Peat moss >...
GGCAGGGCTTCTGGAACGGCTCGCTACCGCCCATCGGCTACCGTGTCGTCGCGGCCGAGCAACGCGGCGCGAAGGTCAAGAAGAAGCTGGAGATCGACCCGCTCCACGCCGAAACGGTGCGCCTGATCTACCGGCTTGCGATCCACGGCGACGGCGCCAAGGGCCAGATGGGCGTCAAGAACATCGTCAGCCACCTGAACCGCAACCGCATCTTCACGCGCGACGGAGGCCGTTGGGGTATCGGCCAGGTTCACCGCATCCTGACCCGCCGCACCTATATGGGCGAGCATGAGTTCAACAAGCGGGCCAAGTCCAAAGAGCTGAAACCCGTCAGCGAAATCGTGGTCGTGCCCGTCCCACCGCTCATCGACCGCGAGACTTTCGACGCGGTGCAGGCGCTGCTCAAGGCCCGACATCCCACCGTGACGCCATCCGCCGTCATCAGCGGGCCGACAATGCTCACCGGGCTGATCCACTGCGCCAAGTGCGGGGGCGCCATGACCATTCGCACCGGCAAGGGCGGGCGCTATCGTTATTACGCCTGTTCGATGAAAGCCCGACAGGGGCCGACAGCCTGCGAAGGCATGGCGGTGCCGATGGACAAGCTGGACGATCTTGTCGCCAGCCATCTTGAAGACCGTCTCCTCCAGCCCGAAAGGCTGGAAACGATCCTCGCCACCGTCCTCGACCGGCGGCAGGAGCGATCCGAGCGCCAGCATGAGCACATTGGCGAACTGAACCGGCGTGCGGCGGAATCCGAAGCCCGCCTCAAGCGCCTCTACGACGCCATCGAGGCGGGCGTTGCCGACCTGAACGACCCGGCGCTCAAGCACCGCATCGATGGCCTGAAAGCCATCCGCGATCAGGCGAAGGCCGATGCCGAGCGCGCCCAGGCCATGCTTGAGAACTCAGGGAGCCAAGCTGTTACGCCGCAGATGCTCAGCAGGTTTGCCCATGCCGCGCGCCAGCGTATCCGGCTTGAAGGAGGAGGATACCGCCGCGACCATCTTCGCGCGCTCGCACAGCGGGTAGAGGTCGCAGATGGCGAGGTCCGCATCATGGGATCGAAGTCCCGGCTGCTACAGGTGCTGACCGGAAAAAATGGCGTAAATTCAGTGCCCACTCAGGGACTGAAATGGCGGAAGGGGTGGGATTCGAACCCACGGTACGCTTTCACGCACGGCGGTTTTCAAGACCGCTGCCTTAAACCACTCGGCCACCCTTCCATGATGGGACCGCGGGCGGTACTGCCCGGCCCGGGGGAAAGAATCAACCCTGCTCCCCTGCCCTAGCCCAGCTTGACGCCCAGCCGGCCGGCCAGGTCCTGGATGAATTGCCAGGCGACACGGCCGGAGCGGCCGCCGCGGGTGACGGACCATTCCACCGCCGCCGCGTGCAGCGCCGGGGGCTCGATCGGCAGGCGGTGGCGGCGGCGTAGCCCTCGATCATCGCGAAAAACACGTCTTGCCCGCCATTATGAAAGCCGAGCCAAAGCCCGAAACGGTCCGACAGGGAGACTTTTTCCTCAATGGCCTCGCCGGGGTTGATCGCGGTTGAACGCTCATTCTCCATCATGTCGCGCGGCATCAAATGCCGGCGGTTGGAGGTCGCGTAGAACAGCACGTTCTCGGGCCGGCCCTCGATCCCGCCATCCAGCACGGATTTCAGCGCCTTGTAGTCGGCGTCCTCCTTTTCGAAGGATAGATCATCGCACAGGATCACGCAGCGCCTGGTCTCGCCGCGCAGCAGGTTGAGCAGCGCCGGCAGGGTGCGGATATCCTCCCGGTGGATCTCGATCAGCGCCAGCGCCCCTGCCCGCGCCCGGTTGATCTCGCCATGCACGGCCTTCACCAGCGAGGATTTGCCCATGCCGCGGGCACCCCAGAGCATCGCGTTGTTGGCCGGCAGCCCGGCCGCGAAGCGCTCAGTGTTCTCCAGCAAGATCGTCTTTTGCTGGTCGATCCCGCGCAGCAGGCCCAATGCCACCCCGGCCACCCGCGCCACCGGCGCCAGCTCAGCCCGCTCCGGATGCCAGACAAACGCGTCGGCCGCCGCCAGATCCACCGGGCGCGGCGGCGGCGGCGCCAGGCGCTCCAGCGCCTCGGCAATCCGGGTCAACAATTTTTCGTCCATATCCCCACCCTAGTTGACTGTGTTGCGGCGCAACCTATGGTCCGGCGCAACTCACGGCAACCAGGAGCACGAATGTTTATCACCCCAGCCTACGCGCAAACGGCCACCGGCGGCGCCGCGGGCACCATATCCTCCCTTGTCCAGTTCGCGCCCTTCATCCTCATCTTCGTGGTGTTCTGGTTCCTGGTCATCCGCCCCGCACAGGTGCAGCAAAAACAGCTCAAAACCCGGCTCTCCAGCATCAAGCGCGGGGATAAAGTCGTCACCGCCGGCGGGATCGTCGGCACCGTGAAAAAAGCCACCGACGCGGCGAGCGAAGTGGACGTGGAAATCGCGCCGAACGTGACGGTGAGCGTGGTGCGCTCGACGATCACCTCGGTGCTGACGCCGGAGCCTGCGAACGATAAGGTTTAGAGACGATTCCAAAAGCCATTCTAGGGAAGGAAGTAAGCAGCCGCTTTTTTGAAAAAAAGCGGCGCAAAAAACTTTTGACTCCTCTGGGCCATAGCGGCGCCACCAGCACCGCCCCAGCGTGATAAAAATTTTTTGCGGAGCTTTTTTTTAAAAAAGCGACCGCTTGCTTAAAACCTTCTGGCGGTCGTGAATTTCGCCACGTCGCGCAGGGCTTCGCGCATCGCGGATTCGGGGAAAATATCCAAAGCCGCGCAGGCGGTGGCGACGAAGGCTTCGGCACGCTCAAGGCTGCGGGCGGCGGCGTTGTGTTTTTTTATGAGCGCCAGGGCGGTGCCGAGATCGGTATCGGTTTGTTCGGCGGCGCCCACGGTGCGGGCCCAGAATGCGCGTTCTTCCTCGTTCGCGGCGGCGATGGCGAGCAGGACGGGGTAGGTGAGTTTGCCCTCGCGGAAATCGTCGCCGACGGTTTTGCCGAGCTCGGCTTCATCCGCGCTGTAGTCCAGCGCGTCGTCCACCAATTGGAAGGCCATGCCGAGATCCATGCCGAATTGCGCGAGCGCGGCGCATTGCGCGGGCGGGCGGCCGGCGATGACGCCGCCGACTTCGCAGGCGGCGGCGAACAAGGCGGCGGTTTTGCCGCGGATCACGTCGAAATAACGCTCTTCGGTGGTCTCCAAATCGTTTTGCGTGGTGAGCTGCAGAACCTCACCCTCGGCGATGGTGGCGGCGGCGGCGGAGAGGATGCGCAGCACGTCGAGCGAGCCGTCCTCCACCATCAACTGAAAGGCGCGGGCGAACAGGAAATCCCCCACCAGGACGGAGGCCTTGTTGCCGAACACGGCGTTGGCGCTGGCATAGCCGCGGCGGAGGACGGATTCGTCCACCACGTCGTCATGCAGGAGGGTGGCGGTGTGGATGAACTCGACACAGGCGGCGAGCTGGATTTGGCGCGTGCCCTCATACCCGCAGAGCTTGGCGGCGGCGAGGGTGAGCAGCGGGCGCAGGCGTTTGCCGCCGGCGGCGACGAGATGGGCCGCGAGCTGCGGGATGAGCGCGACGGGGCTGTCCATCCGGGCGATGATCGCCTGGTTGGTGGCCTGCAGCTCCGGCTCCAGCATGGCGGTGAGCCGCACCAGAGCATCGGCCGATAAAGGCGTCCCACCGTCCAAATCCTGCGCCCTAACCTGAGAAGAAGAATTGCGTTATCCAACATATCGGGCGGAGATTAAGAAGGGTCAAGCCGGAGGCCATGGGGGAATTTACCGAGGGCGGATTATTGGGCGGGCGCGTGGCGTACCGGCAATTGGTGCGCGGCCACCGCACCGGGTTTGAGCCGGTATTGCTGGCGGCTTCCTGCCCGGCAAGGGCGGGGGAGCTTGTGCTGGAGGCGGGCACGGGTGCGGGCGCGGCGCTGCTGTGTTTGGCGGCGCGGGTGCCGGGGGTTGGCGGCATTGGCGTGGAGCTGGACCCGGCGCTGGCGCAATTAGCAAATGAAAATTTTAAAAACAATGGTTTGACGGGTGTTTTTTGTGTTTTAGCGGATGCGGCCCGCCTGCCCTTCCCGGCCAATGCGTTCGACCATGCGATTGCCAACCCGCCTTGGTTCAACAGCGCCGGCACGCTCTCACCTGATGAAAAACGCAGCCGCGCGCACCATGCGGGCCCGGGCCTGCTGACCGCCTGGGTGGATGGGCTGGCGCGCTGCCTGCGGCCGCGCGGTAGCCTCACGCTCATTATGCCGGCCGCCTCACTCTCCGCCGCGTCTGCCGCTTTGCGCAAAGCCTGCGGCGGGATCACGCTGCTGCCGCTCTGGCCGCGCGCGGGCGCGCCTGCGAAAATGATCATCCTCACGGCACGCAAAGGCACCAACAGCCCGGATGCAATACTGCCGGGGCTGGTGCTGCATGATGAGGCGGGGATTACGCCAGAGGCGCAGGCGGTGCTGCGGGATGGGATGAGTATTTATTGAAGAAAGCGGTTCTTTTTTGAAAAAAAGAACCAAAAAACTTCTGATCCTTGAGAGCCGGGCATGGCGAACGGCTTTGCATAGGCCCTTATAGTGGCTTTAGCTTTTAAAAAATTCGTGGATGCCGGCCTGCGCCGGCATGACGGATAGTGATCCAGCGTGCAGGCGTTGCAAACGCCCGGCGCTAGACAAGTAAAAGTTTTTTGGTTCTTTTTTTCAAAAAAGAACCGCTTGCCTTGTTTCGCTTAAAATCGCCGGATTTGCACCTTTGCGGCCAGAAACCCCAGCAGACCGAGTACGATCAGCACCGGGATGACGAACAGCGCCGTCCAGAACATCAGGGCGGCGACGCATAAAGCCACGCCGAACAGGGCCAGCCTGATGAGGATTGTGCCGAGCTTGGGTTTGGGCGGCTCGATAAACGAGCCATCGGCCGTCATCTCAATGACTGGGCCATCTGATTTTGCCATTGACTTGATATAATCTGGCGCGGCCCGAATTCAACCGAGATCGGCGAGCGCCACCTCAAGCCGGGCCAGTTGGTCGCTGGTATAGGCGCTGTAGTCGAACGCAATGGTGGATGAGCTCTCGGAAACAGCACTCCACAGCGTCTCACGCAGCAAAGACGCGCATTTGAAGGCGCGGAACGCCGCCGCCACGCTCTCGCCCGGCGGGGCGCCGAAATAGGCTTCCAGCAAAGCCGCGTCATCGGAGGGGAAAAACCCGTTATTCGCCGAGAGATTGGCGAGATCGAATAACGGCGCGTTGAACCCGGCATGGTCCCAATCCAGCAGCCAGAGCCGCACGCCGTCGTCGAAAATATTGCCTGAGAGCAAATCATTATGCCCGAAGGCGATGTCCACCTTGCCGACCCGGCGCTCCAGCGCGTTGTTCAGCGCCGCCAGGCGCGGCAGATCCTCGCTCAGCCGGCTCTTGCCCTTTTGCAGCATGCCCAAATAATTGCGGTTGACATGGAACACCCAGAACGCCAGCAGCGGCCCCTCCAAATGCTCCTGCATCACCGTGTGGCACTGCTTGATGAGGGCGACGATGCGGGTGAGATTCTCGGGCGCCCGCACCTCGAACGAGGCGAGGTTGCGGCCGGGCAGCAGCCGGCTGATCATCACGCCGGGGGCGGTGTAGAAAATCCGTGGCGAAATCCCGGCTTTGGCGGCGGCGCGGGCAGCCGCCTGCTCGTTAAACCGCATCACCCCGTGCTGCGGCAAATCCTGGCCCAGCCGCACCGCAAAGCGCTGGCCATCGGCCTGCTGAACCCCGAAATTGCGATTCGTGTTCCCGCCGGTGAGCGGCCAGACCTTGATCCTGCCTGTCCAAAAGGGCAGAGCTTCCACCTCAAGGCTGCCGCGGTCACCCATAATATCTGTCATCAACACCCCGTGCTAATTTCTATTCCCCAACCCCCAGCAATATTCAAGTTTTAGGAGTTTGCCTTGAGAACATTAGTGGTGGCTTACGTTTCGGTGCTGCTGGTTATGGCGGTGATGGACGGCACCTGGCTAAGCTTCGCCACCAGCCGGATCTATAAACCCGGGATCGGGCCGCTGATGGCGGAGAAGCCGGTGGCGCTCGCCGCGGTGAGCTTCTATCTGCTCTACGCCGCTGGCGTTACCTATTTGCTCACATTGCCCGCCGCGGCCGGCCCGGGCGCCGGCTCCGCCGCGATCCGCGGCTTCGTGTTCGGGCTGGTGGCGTATGGCACCTACGACCTCACCTCGCTCGCCATCATGCGCGGCTGGCCGTTGAACGTGACGCTGATCGATATGGTCTGGGGCGGAATTTTGACCGGCGTGGCGGCGGCGGTGAGCACGATCATCACAATGCGGTTTGGGTGAGTAAGCGGTCGCTTTTTTAAAAAAAAGCTCCGCAAAAAATTTTGATTCCTTTAGGTTATAGCCGCGCCACCCGCACCGCCCCAGCATAAATAAAAGTTTTTTGCGGCGCTTTTTTTCAAAAAAGCGCCTACTTGCTTAACCTCTATGGCCGACGACCTTTTTGCCCCGCCCCCGCAAAGCGCCCCCACCGCCCAGCCTTTGGCTGAGCGGCTGCGGCCGCGTGTGCTCGGCGATATTGTGGGGCAGGCGCATTTGCTGGGGCCGGCCGGGAGCCTGAGCGGCATGCTGGCGCGGGGCTCGCTGGCCTCGCTGATTTTGTGGGGGCCGCCGGGGGTTGGGAAGACCACGATCGCGCGGCTGCTGGCGGCGCAGGCGGGGCTGCAATTTACCCAGATTTCGGCGGTTTTCTCAGGCGTCGCGGATTTAAAGCGCGTGTTTGAGGATGCGCAGCGGCTGAAATCCGCCGGGCGGGCGACCTTGCTGTTCGTGGATGAGATCCACCGGTTCAACCGCGCGCAGCAGGACGCGTTTTTGCCGGTGGTGGAGGCCGGGACGATTGTGCTGGTGGGGGCGACGACGGAGAATCCGTCCTTTGCGTTGAACGGGGCGTTGCTCTCGCGCTGCCAGGTGTTTGTGCTGCGCCGGCTGGATGACGCGGCGATGGAGCTTTTGCTGCTGCGGGCGGAAGAAGACGCCGCACGCCCCCTACCCCTTAGCCCCCAGGCGCGGGCGATGCTGCGCGCGATGGCCGATGGCGACGGGCGGGCGCTGCTGAACCTGGCGGAGCAGCTTTTTGCGCTGCCCCCGGATACCAAGCTGGACGAGGCGGGGCTGAGCCAGACACTCGCCCGGCGCGCGGCGTTGTATGACCGGGACCGGGAGGAGCATTACAACCTGATCTCGGCGCTGCATAAATCCATGCGCGGGTCGGACGCGGATGCGGCTTTGTATTGGCTGGCGCGGATGTTCGCGGGCGGGGAGGATCCGCGTTTTATCGCGCGGCGGATCACCCGGTTTGCGTCCGAGGATATTGGTCTCGCCGACCCGCAGGCTTTGCCGCAGGCGCTGGCGGCGTGGGAGGCGTATGAGCGGCTGGGCTCGCCGGAGGGGGAGCTCTGCATCGCGCAGGCGGTGCTGTATTTGGCGACCGCGCCGAAATCCAACGCCGCCTATAAGGCCCTGGGAGCGGCCAGCCGCGCCGCCAAGGAAACCGGCAGCCTGATGCCGCCCGCCAATATTCTCAATGCGCCGACCAAGCTGATGAAAAACCTCGGCTATGGCGAGGGCTACCAGTACGACCATGATACAGAGACCGGGTTTTCCGGCGATAATTACTTCCCCGAGGGCATGGGAAGGCCGGATTTCTACCGCCCGGTGGATCGCGGGTTTGAGCGCGAGATCGCCAAGCGCCTCGCTTATTGGGCGAAACTGCGCGAAAGAGGCGCATGAGCCAGCAATTCGACGTGACCGAGGCCGAAGCCGATACCAGGCTGGACCGCTATTTAAAGCGCCAGATCGAGGGGCTGAACCAGAGCATCATCCAAAAACACCTCCGCACCGGCAAAATCCGGGTGAACGGCGCCAAGGCGGAGGCCAATACGCGCCTTGCCCCCGGCGATGTGGTGGTGGTACCGGAGATCACCCCGCCGAAGGAGATGCCGAAAACCCGGCATGTGATGGTGATGGACCCGCACGCCATCCGCGACCTGGAAGCGATGATCCTGTACCGCGATGACTCCGTGATTGTGCTGAACAAGCCGGCCGGGCTCGCCGCGCAGGGCGGCAAGGGCATCGCGGTGCATCTGGACGGCATGCTGGACGCGCTGCGCTTTGACGGCACCGAGCGGCCGAAGCTGGTGCACCGGCTGGACCGCGATACCTCCGGCATTTTGCTGCTGGCGCGCGGGGTGAAGCCCGCCTCCCGCCTCGCCGCCGCGTTCCGCGGCCGGGATGTGGAAAAGACCTACTGGGCGCTGCTCTGGGGCGTGCCGGACGTGCATGAAGGCCGGATCGATCTGCCGCTGCGCCGGGTGGAATTCGGCGGCGCGTCCCGCTCCGAGCCCGCCGGGCGCAAGGACGAAGACGCGCTGAAAGCGGTGACGGACTATAAAATCATCGATACCGCCGGCAAGCGCTTCGCGCTCGCCCAGCTCAACCCGCAGACCGGGCGGATGCACCAGCTGCGCGCGCATACGCTGGCGCTGGGCACGCCGATATTGGGGGATGCCGCCTATGGCGCCGCGTTCGCCGAAGGCTTCGCGGCACAGCTCCATCTGCACGCGCGCCGCTTGAGCTTCCCGCACCCGGAGGGCGGGTTCCTCACAATCGAGGCACCTCTACCCAAGCATATGCGCGAGGCGTTTGCGCATTTGGGATTTGCGGTGCCGGAGACGATGAAGCCGCGCCGGACGAGGTGAAGGGAAGGAAGCGCTTCTTTTTTGAACCTTTGCTGCGCGCCCTCCGGCGCCTTTCCAACGGTGCTTTGCACCGTCGGAACCTTGGGCGCCTCCGCCCGATTCAGACCTCGCGCCGCTCGGTCATCGGGACGCGAGACCCAAAAAAACTTTTAACACTCTGGGCCATAGCGGTCCCACCGGCACCGCCCCAGAGGACTCAAAAATTTTTTGCGGAGCTTTTTTTTAAAAAAGCGACCGCTTGCTTCATCACACAGCCACGTAACGGCTCATCCAGGCCTGGGTGTTTTTCGCCGGCATCGGGCGGCCGAAATGGTAGCCTTGGGCGATGTCGCAGCCGCCGGCGGTGAGCTGGTCGGCAAGGTCGCCGCTTTCCACGCCTTCGGCGATGACGCGCATATGCAGCCCGTGGGCGAGCGAGATGGTCAGGCCGACGATGAGCTTGGCTTCCTCGGACTGTCCCATGAAGCGCACGAAGCTCTGGTCGATTTTCAGCTCCGAGAAGGGTAGCCTGTGGAGTTGCTGGAGCGAGGAGTAGCCGGTGCCGAAATCATCGATCGCGAGTTCGAAGCCTTTCAGCCGCAGCCTGGTCAGCACCGAGATCATGCGCACCGGGTCGGCCATCACGGCGGTTTCGGTCAGTTCCAGGCGCAGCAAAGCGGAGGGCACGTTATGGCGGGTGCAGAGCTGTTCCAGGCGGTCCGGCAATTGCGCGTCGGCCAGGTTTTGCGCGGAGAGATTGATCGAAACGAAAGCGTTGCAGCCGGTGCCTTGCCAGTCGGCCAGTTGGCGGACCGCGAGCTCGGCGACGCGGGTGCTAAGCGGGTCGATCAGCCCCTCGCGCTCGGCGACAGCGATGAAGCGGTCCGGCATGATCAGCCCGCGATCCGGGTGCTGCCAGCGCACCAGCCCTTCCCAGCCGATCAATTTACGCTCGCGCAGATTGAGCAAAGGCTGGAAATGCAGCTCGAGCTGCCCGGCCTCGATCGCCGCGCGCAGGGAGTCAGGCTCGACCACGAAATCATCTTCGCGATATTCATCGAGTATGGCGCGCAGCGCGCTCATGCGCACGGGCTTCGGCAGGGCATTGGCCATGTTCAGCCCTAATTGGCGGCCGAGCTCGTTGGTGATGGTGAGCACCCGGTTGTCGAACCCGCTGGAGAGCACGATGGCGGCGCTGCTGCGCATGTCGGCGAGGTATTCCAGCAGCTCGACCCCGTCACAATCGGGCATTTGCAGGTCGACGATCACCACATTCGGGCGGCCATTGCGCAGGATCGACTTGAAGATTTCGGGATCGGCCGTGGTATCTACCCGGTAGCCGCAGGCCTCGCCAAATTTGCGCAGCACGGATAAAATTTCCGGTTCATCGTCGATCGCGATGAGGTGATTGATCATAAAAAATGCTCCGATTGTTCTATGGCGGGGGATGGATTTTGCCTGCCGCACCATCGATGGTGGCGCGCACCCGGCTGCCCAGTTCGATTTTGCGGTAGGGCTTGCTGATGAGATTGCCGCCGAACTCCTCGGCCATCGCCGCGGCGGCGGCGGTGGCGGTGAAGCCGGAGGTGAACAGCACGGGCAAACCCGGCCGCAGCGCCCGCGCCTCGTGCGCCAGAGCGTTGCCGTTCATGGCACCCGGCATCACCACATCGGTGAACAGCAGATCGATCGGCGCGCCGCCGCGGATGATCTCCAGCGCGTCCACGGCGTTTTCGGCCGTCAAAGTGACATAGCCGAGCTCACCCAATTGCCGCTCCGCCAAAGCGCGCAGGGCGTCGTTATCCTCGACCACCAGAATGCTCTCACCCCGGCAAATGCTGCTTTCGTCCTGGGTCTCGCCCTGCTGGGATGCGGCGGATTCGGCAGCACCCAGCTTGGCGCGCGGCAGATAGATGCGGATGGTGGTGCCCTGCCCGACCTCGCTGTAAATCCTGGTATGGCCGCCGGATTGTTTGACGAAGCCGTGCACCATGCTGAGCCCGAGCCCGGAGCCGCCGCTGCCTTTGGTGCTGAAAAACGGCTCGAACGCCCGGGCGATCACCGCGGGGGGCATGCCGGAGCCGGTATCGGAGATCGCGAACATCACATAGGGGCCGGGTACAGCCTCGGGGTTCAGCTCGGCATTGCCGGCATCCAAGGTGACGTTGCGCGCTTCGAGCGTCAGCCGGCCGCCCTGGCCCATCGCGTCGCGCGCGTTCACCGCGAGGTTGAGGATCGCGGATTCCAACTGTGCGGCGTCCACCAGCACCGGCCACAGCCCTTCGGGGATGTTGAGTTCGAGCGAGATATGCCCGTCGATCGTGCGGCTGAGCAGGCGGGCCATGCCGCCCATGATCTGGTTTAGATCGGTCAGCCGTGGGGTGAGCGGCTGCTGGCGCGTGGCGGCCAGCAATTGCCGGGTCAGCTCGGCCCCGCGCGTGGCGGCATGGATGGCGGCATCGGCCATTTCATAGGGTTCGCTGCCGGGGGCCAGGCGCTCCTGCAACAGATCGAGGTTGCCGAGCACGACGCCCAGCAGATTGTTGAAATCATGCGCGAGCCCGCCGGTGAGCTGGCCGATCGCCTCCATCTTCTGGGCCTGCTGGAGCTGGCTTTGCAGCGCAATATACTCTGTGACATCGGTGACGCAGGCGACGCAGCCTTGCAACGTCCCGGCCCCGTCGAAAAACCCGGCGAGCGAGGAGATGGTCTCCACTTGCCGGCCATTTTTATGCACCAGCTTGGTGCGCAGGCCGCGCAGCACCTCGCCGGCTTCGGCGCGGGCAAACCGCGTGGTCGATTCGCTGCCATCCGGCCGCATCCGGGTGGAAATCGGCCGGCCAATGGTCTCGGCCATGGTGTAGCCAAACACCGTCTCGGCCATCCGGTTCCAGATTGTGACATTGCGCTGCGCATCGAACGCCAGGATCGCGATGGGCGAGGCCTCGATCACCGCGCGCATCTGCTCGGTGGCGGCCTGCAGCCGGTTGGCGGTCTCGGTCAGGCAGGTTTCGCTGGCGCTGAGCCGGGCGAGGCTATGGCGCCTGGCGCTGTCGAGCTTATCGGCCTGGCGGGCCGAGACCCAGAGCAGCAGGCTCAGCAGCGCGACGTTGAAGGTGCTGAACAGCGTGACCCCGCCGCGCATGCCGTAAAATCCAGCGAGCTCGCCATGCACCCGCAACCAGCCGAGCCCGGGTAGCAGCAGCACCACCACCGGCATCAACTGGCGGAACAGCCGCCCGCCGGCGCCGGGTGAGGCGAGCTGCGCCGCCCAGCCCAAATCCGGCCGCAGCGCCATCAGCCCGACAAACAGGACGAGGAAGGTCACCGCGGTCTGCGCCGAGATGGAATAAATGGGCGACGGGTTGGTCACCATCGGCACGGCGTAGAAGAAGCCGAGGCTCGCGAGATATGACGCGAAAAAACCGGCGATGGCCGCCAGCGTATAGCCGGCCGCAAGCCGTTGGTGGCGCGACCCGGCGGCCAGCACGCCGGCGCCGAACAGCACGAAACAGCACGCCGACACCGCCGAAATCCGCCGCGGCAGGAAGGCGGACTGGGTGATGCCGAGCGCGCTCGACGCCTGGTCCACGCCGAAATTCAGCCCGCTGATATATTCCAGCAGATAGAGCAGCCCCAAAGCGGCCACCATTGCCGCGAGCCACTGGCTGGCGCGCCGCGCCCATGACGCGCGGGGCGCGGTTGCCAGCAGCAGGCTGGCGCCGCTGAGCACGAAGCATAAAGCGGTATTGGGCTTCATCGGCAGGCCGGGGCCGAACGCGATTGGCCGCATCCCCGCCCAGGCTTGCGCCAGCACCGCCAAGCCGGATGCCAGCACGATGGCGCCGGCAACGGTCATCACCCAGACCCAAAAAGCTGCAGCACCGGTGGCGCGCGCTTGCCCGCCGGCATTGCGCGCGATAGGCGCCGGCGCCGGCCAGAGCTGAGCATCCGCATTCTCCATCACTGCCCCCTAACCACCGCTCTCAGTGCCGCTCTCATCGCCGCTCTCTTTGCCGTTCGCTTTGCCGCTCTCTTTGCCGTTCGCTTTGCCGTTCGCATTGCAATCCAGGCCAAACCGGGCGGAGGGCGCGGCGTGCAAAACAGCGAACGCCTGGCCCGCCCGCCAGTGCCGGGCAATGTCGGCCAGTTGCGATAAGGAATCGTTAACAAAGCGCGGGTAGATGATTGTTTTATCGCGCTGCCCTGGCGCGCCAAAACCGTGTTAACGTTCCGTAACACGCGGCCCGCTTCACCCGATCTGCCGAACCTGCCAGTTTGCGCGCAATGCGCAGGCCCAAATTTTTTCTGCTGGCTGGCGTGGCTTGCGCGCTTGGGCACGCCGCCTATGCCGGTGATCTACGCTACCAGGTGAGCTTCACCCCGAGCGGCGACAAGACGCTGGACGCGCTGCTGACGCAAACCTCGCAGCTGGTCTCGCTGAACCAGAAACAGGCGGTGGCGCCGTTCGCGCTGATCGGCCGGGCGCAGGCCGATCAGGCGCAGTTTCTCATCGTGCTGCACAGCCTGGGCTATGATTCCGGCAGCGTCGCGATCACGATCGACGGGCTGGTCCCCACCGACCCGGATTTGCTGGACAAACTTCAGAAACAGCGCCAAAGCGCGCCGGCCCGGCTGGTGGTGACGCCGCATCCGGGCCCCCGGTTTTTGCTGGGCGAGGTGAGCTTCCTTGGCCTGCCGCGGGGGCTGCGGCTCGCCGGCCTGCCGCGTTCCGGTGAGCCGGCGCTGGCCGCCCCGATCCTCGCCGCGTCCCCCGCGCTCACCACCGCCTTGCATAATGGCGGCTATGCGTTTGCCAGCGTCAGCGCGCCGCAGGCGGTGGCTGACCTTAAAACCCACAGGCTGGATGTGACCTACCGGATCACCGCCGGGGCGCGCGAAACCATCGGGGCGATCAGTTTTTCCGGACTCACCCGTACCAGCGCGGCATTTTTGCGGGCGCATATCGCGCTCAAACCCGGGCAGCCTTTTTCCGACACCGCGATCGACAACGCCCGGGGCGCGCTGCTCAGCCTGGGCGTGTTCTCCTCGGTCAGCGCGGTGCCGGCCAGCGCCGCCAAAGACGGCGAAGTGCCGGTGATCTTCCGCGTCACCCCGCAAAAGCGCCACGTGGTGACGGCGAGCATCGCCTACGCCACTGACCAGGGCTTTACGCTCGGCACCAGCTGGGAGGACCGGGACGTGTTCGGCCATGCCGAGACGCTGACCATCACGGCGTCCGCCACCGGCATTGGCGGCACCGGCAGCACGGCACCCGGCTATGACATAAAGGCCGATTTCGCCAAGCCGGATTATCTGCGGCACGGCCAAAGCCTGAACCTCTCGCTCGAGGCGCTGCAACAGGATCTTACCGCCTATAACCGCCAGGCCATTCTGGCAGGCGCCAGCCTGACCCGGCCGGTGGGCACCCATGTCAGCCTCACCTACGGGCCCAGCCTGGAGGATGAGACGGTACAGCAGCAGGGCATCAGCCGGTCCTATCTGTTGCTGCAATTGCCGGCGACACTTGGCTATAGCACCGCCAACTCGGTGCTGGAGCCGACCAGCGGCGGTGCCGCCAGCCTCAGCCTGACCCCGACCGAGCCGCTGACCGGCGGCGGCCATCCATTCCTGATCATCCAGGCGCAGGGCGCGGTCTATCTGCGGGTTGAGCCGGATGCGCGCGGCATTGTGGCGGTTCATGGCCAAGCCGGCTCGATCCAGGGGGCGACGCAGTTTGAGGTGCCGGCCGATCAGCGGTTTTACGCCGGCGGCTCGGGCAGTGTGCGGGGTTACACCTATCAGACGATCGGCCCGCTCTTCCCCGATGACACCCCCGAGGGCGGGCTTGCCACCGATATCGTGAATTTTGAGTTCCGCCAGCGCATCGGCAAGAGTTTTGGGCTGGTGCCGTTCGTCGATGCCGGGCAGGTGAGTGCGGGCAGCGCGCCGTTCCAGGGGACATTGCGCGTCGGCCTGGGGCTGGGGGTGCGGTACTATACCAGCATCGGGCCGATCCGCGTGGATGTGGCGTTTCCGATGACGCGGGTGGCGGGCAGCGGTGGGTTCGCGCTCTATGTC
>Ga0209208_10007426_pt1 | contig 14843 bp, 13 predicted proteins | sample S1TSphfallax_3_FD_187694 | JGI IMG/M metagenome (GOLD analysis project Ga0209208, IMG submission 187694) | Host-associated microbial communities from peat moss isolated from Minnesota, USA - S1T2_Fd - Sphagnum fallax MG (SPAdes) (version 2) | ecosystem: Host-associated > Plants > Peat moss >...
TAACTTGATTAAGTGCATTGTTCAATAAACATAATTAAGAAGAAATAGGTAATGTAAGATTCGTATTCACCACCACCATGACTCTTGAGGAGTGTCATCATTAATGAAACAACTTGGTTTCCAATTAGGTGCATGGTAGCCAAGATCTTTGCCTTCAAAGCTTTGAGCCACTCCACCAAATCCCACAATTTGTCAACTTGTAATGACCCATGTTATATGGTTTTTGTTATGATGGGCATCAAAGCCCATCAAGGTGAACAAATGATATTTCATGTCATTCGCCCTAAATGTTGCACCCATGGAAATTGCTCCATTGTGACCAAATGTTAACATGGCTTGACATTGTGTAGGTGTCTAGATGCCTAAGGTGAATAGGACATGGATCCCATTCACTTGGTTTGTTTCTTGAATGAAAAATATTTACTTGAGATGCCCTAAAGCCCAAGATTGAACTAAAATGGTCGGGTTTTTGTGCAAATGCCAATTCCTTCACTAATGTTTTTGATCTAAATAAGCAATATCCTTTAATCAGATTAAATCATCCCTTGTCGTAACTTCCTCTGCATTTACATGTTCCCACCATATACTTTTGTGCTTGTTGAAAAATTTGCTTGGCTATGTGGCCCAAATTCAATTGAATCCAAATGTGATCTTTCAAAGCTTGAGAAATTTGAGGAGCATACCATGACATGTGAGTTGATGATTTGGGATGTCAATGGCCATGTGCCAATTCTTGATTTGCTTAAATGTTTGTTTAGGTGGTAAAAACATAACCCTGCCACCTTGGGTCATGTGTACAATCATTTGATTGAAAAGAAGGCCAAACATCCTTGCTCGATTGATCTCACATGGTTTGGGTCATTACAATGACATTGGGACCATAAGCACATTCATACCTACAAAACATATAAACAATAAACATCATATGTATTATTTTAAAAATACATGTCAAAATAATAAAACAAAAGCATCATGTTATACCAAGTATGGCCTCGATGAGTTTTTATTGATGGGTTTATGATATCCTTTTGTGAGGCCAACCTCTTGTGTATGTTCCATTTCGCTAAGGTTTTCGTATCATCACCTTCTAAGAACTCAAACACATGTGCATGTGGTATGCAAACAATTTCAATGGATGCCTTGTTTGTCCCCCCCATGCCTCACCTTAGGAGTCCATGCCAAGTGCATGTTTGAAAATTGGGATTTTGTCAAATCCTAGACTTGTATTGATTATGATTTGGGGATTCAACCCATGCTTATTAGAAAAATGCACCTACACTACCTTCTTCCTTCATCAAAAAATTATTATTAGGTTTGCAATACTTGCATTTTATCTAATACCAATTGTAAAAATATATATCCATTAGTTGTAATATCTACATGTTAGATCTTAAAACCCACATTAAACATGGGAACCAACCTTGTAATACTTGCAAGTCACAATATACATCCTACATTGGAAAAAAAACCCATCCATGCAATACTTGCATGTAGCCTTTAAACCCACATAGCCTTTAATACTTCATCATGCAATACCCACATTCCATAACAAAACCTACATTGTATGTATTTAAATCATGAATTCAATACCAACATTTGGGGTCCCTTAATGTATGTGGGACTCCTTAACTAGGATAAAAGAAAACCCACATGAATACCAAATAATTTAATTTAATAATCTTCTTCAATAATTAAGAAATGTGGGAGTTGGAAGAAAAAACATATCATTAAATTGAAGAAACAAGGTGATTATTCATCTTGCAAAGCTATCCAACCTAGATCCAAACATAATTCCAAATAAATTAATGCAAAACTTAAACAATATAGTGATAAAATAATTAAAAACCTAAACAACTCTAGTGATAGAGAAAACCTTAAAAATTGTACACTTTCAAAAAAATAAAAACCCTACTTACAAGACCTTACATGTATAATTATGGATGGGACAATTATGAATTTAAAAAATCACAATTAGAAAAATTTGAAAATTCAAATGAGTAAAGGTAAAAATTCTTACTTTGAGTCTTCCAAACTTGAAAGATGTCTCCAATCACTTTGAAAAAAGAAGAAATGGGTTGGATGTACTCAATATATGTGGTTGTGTTTGTTTCCATCTAAAAATACCCTAACTTAAGGTATAATTAATATGCAAAGAACATTGTGCAATAATTATAAATGTTTTGCACATTCACCTAATCTTAAGTCTATTTTGATTAATTTTGTGGTAGAAAATAAATCAACTTTTATTGCAAAACTTGGAACCAATTTGCATTTTTTTCTTTGGTTCCCATCAATCCTTCCTTTAGTTCCAAATCCATTGTGAAAGAAACAAGGATTTTGTTGCACCCCTCATTCGAATTACAAGATGGTAGTAGCAATTTTTTGTTTATAGCTAGTGTTTCTTCCTTAGGCACTACTATTAGTGCTAAAAAAGCTATTTCATTTGATTTTGACCCTATTGTTCAAAAGCCAAAAAAAACGAAGAAGTTTAAATATGAATTTAACAAAGTGTTTCAAGATATTTGGATTGCAAAATTGCCTTGGGCAGAGGTAGTGATGGGTCCTAATGGCAAACTATCCATGGTGAAATGTAAAGTTTGAAGTTCTGTTTAGAAAGGAGACAAGTTGTTTGTCCTAAAGCTTAATGGCTTACATAAACATGCTGGGTGACAAAAGGCTATAGCAAAGCCTGGTGTGAAGGTGGGAGAATATTTTATGAGTTTGAATAACCAACATGTTAAAAACGAATGACAATTTGCTACAATGCATGTAAAGGTTGTGTAATTGACCAAGTTAATGTTAGTTTGACACTAAAAGAAATGAAAGTTTTTACAATTTGTGACAATTTTCCACCTGCAACTAGGACACCCACTTACAAATTATGAGGATATGCGACAATTGTTTGCTTTTGTCAAAGTGTCAAACAACCCTTGACACCATTGGAGCAATTCAAATGCTTGGATCATGGTTGAATGCATGCATAAAATTGTGTTCACAAACACACGAATGGCTATTCAGAAAGTAAGGCTCATTTCTATTTCTATTGATGAAGTTACTATTATGGACTTCCAATCTTGGCTAAATGTTCATGTGTACCTTGTTGATGGTTGGAAGCCTAACCCTATTTTACTAACCATGGAACAACTAGTCAATGGTGGTACAATAGATAACCTCACAAAGGTTATAGTGGACAATGTGCTTCAATATGAGGGATTGTCAAAATTTGACCTTGTTTCAAAACTCATAAGGTTTGGTGCAAATGGAGTTTTAGTTTTCTAGGGTGTAAAAAATGATACAACACAATTTAGGGAGAAATTTGCCCCCTACATGCTAGGGGTACATTGTGTTGCACACCCGACAAACCTAATAGTACAAACATTGTCAAAACTACCTCTCATGTTTAAGATTGAAGCAATGTTGTAATCAATCTACACCTATTATTCTCTAACTCCTAAGAGGCATCTAGATAGATGTAAGCTTGGAGAATTTTTGGAGGAGAAGGACTTGAAGATTCTTCGCAACATGAAGGCAAGTTGGACTTCAATGCTTTCTCATGCACAATGGATTTTGATAGAATACAATATAGTTGTGATTCATATGTTTGATGAACAAGCATTCCATGACACATCTAAAGCAGGTTTGGAATTGCTTTTTGATGTTGAAGTGTTCTTAGGACCGACATGTATTATTCCCATGCTAGACCTTGTCCAAGGCTTGTCAAAGTTTGCTTAGATTCAAAACATTTTTATATGTGATTTTGTTGTTGTTGTCAAAGAATGCGAGGCGTAATTGTATTATATGTATTATGATTAGCAGACCATGTATGGGCAAAAGGACTTTGGCCAATTTTTAGACACAATGGAACATTCAAATGATGTTTTGCATCATGCTTGGCTTCTTGATTAGAACATTGGGCTTGAATATGCAACCTTCTAGTTCTATGGACATACTTATATGCAATATAAAAGCTGCATAATCACATGTGCTTTGAGCTAGGTTTCCAAAGTTGATTGGTTGTTGGCAATGCAAGATTTGAAAAAACAGTGCATTGGTGTTATTCGGGGTTTAATTGATGAGTTGTAATGGCACTTCCCTTCACAAGAGATTATGAATGTAGTTAGGATTATTTATCCTCAATTTTGGATTCAACTAGAAGTTGAACATATTTTCTTGGCACAATTGAACACTTTGAAGGCTCATCATTGTCATGGGAAGAACATTGGGGCCAACCAAATGTACATCCCTCCCTTGCTTGATGAGTTGAAGTTAGAAGCATAAGCTTCCTTCTTCAAAGTGACAATTTTGCATTTTCTGGTTATTGTACCTTAGTGCACTTGCTGATGTTTGTAGTTTCAGTATGTTTTTGAATTTGTTTGGTGACTCTATGCACTGGAGTTTTGACCTTGCTAGTAGTTGGTGTGTTTTTTATGTAAAACTAATCTACTATCTATATTTCTTGGTAGGCAATCTCTTACTGCAATGGGCAGGTTCCATTTGGATCAGGATTCAACTCTCCTAAGAGATGTTACTTGTAATTAATTTAATATGACTTGCAATTATTTGAGTTATCAAAGATTTTGGTGGCCCCATTGCTACTGCATTTTGCATTTGGTTGCCAATAATTTTACATTTGATTCACTGGAATCGCCTGCAGAATTTGAGAGGTATAGCCAACACATAGCTTCAACAACCATTTACTAAAAAAAGCAGAGCCTAGATTGCACAAGAAAATGTGTTGAAACACCTCATTGCAAAATGCTGCACACCTCTCACAAGTGTGGAGAGGCCTGACTAAGTGATCAACAGAATAGCAGTTTGTGTTCTTTGTTCAGAACACATAATCCTTGTGTCCACAGGATCAATTGAAGTGAACATCTGCATACCATCCCATTACCATTGTGCACTAAAAGCTCCTCGTGAATTTTTCTCACAGATAAATCTCCTCATGCAAGACTGCAATGAGAGATGCTGCAATACAACAAAAAGAAGAAGAAGAATTGTCTCTACACATAACCTATATTTCCAGGTACAAATCTCATTCTTCCATCTTCTGGCTGTCTTATAACAAATACTCCACATAGAGAAATGAGATATTTGTTTGTTGTCACCTCTTTCTCGCAGTAAAATTAGACCCAATTTAGAAATTCAAATAATCCAACACTGTCAAGCCTGGTGGTACCTACCAGCAGTTGACATAGCATGGCAAACATACTACGACAAGAAGAAGCAGGAAGCTGAGCACTTGAAGAATGCCACATTCAATTAAGGCATCAAGCAATAGTGCCAACCCTGTCCCGAGGAATAAGCCTCAATTCTGTTCCATGCTTCAGAAACACATTACCTGCAACACAACACAAACCAAAAACAAACCAAAAAATAACCCAACAAAAGCAAAGCAAAGCAAAACAAATTAAAGCATAGCATTAATGACGGAGAGACAAGATACATAGATGGACAGATGAATAGATTCAACAACACAACCCATCTCAAGCAAAATGAGCAGTAACACTAACTCAACACGAGGGTAGGTAGATAGGGTGCAACAGCAGCAGCAGCAAATAACAGATTTTGTTTTCCTGAGAGAGAGAGAGAGAGAAACAGATGATTAATAAATTACCTGCACTTTGCTGTGGATTAATCCCCACACCATCTACACAACAAGCAAACAGCAGTGCACAAAAAAATTTAAATCATGTCCTCAGAAAGAAACAAACATAAGAGACACACAACATGAGAAGAGAAAGTGATGATTGAACAAATGCCACCGAGTGAGAAACATGAGAGAGAAAGTGATGGTGATTCAAAGACAAAGGAGAAGAGCATAACACAAGGAAAGGAGACCTTAGCGAGAAGACGATTGGGAAAAAATCATTAAGTTTTTTCGTACATAAATGTTTGTGATTGTAGGAGAAGAAGTGGTGGAGGAAAGGATTTGTGATGAAGAAAAGAAGCTGTGATCTCTGAGAGAGGGAGAGGGAGAAGGAGAAGGAGAAGGAGAAGAAAAAACACATCCTGAAGGAGAAATTGTTTGTGATTGTACGAGAAGAAGGAGCTGGTAGAAAGGATTTGTGATGGAGAAAGGAAGTTGTGATCTGAGGGAGAGGGAGAAGAAGAAGAAAAAACCACATTCTGAAGGAGAGGAGAAAGGTGCAAAGTTGCAAAACCGTTGGTAATGATGGCACTCGTCTGTGGTGGTACTTTGAACTCCTCAGCTGCAAACTTGAGCACCGCCGTGAATGGTGCTTCCTCAGGTACACTGAAACTGGCACCCACAATCCTCATCACAAACTCCATCAAAAACTCCATGTACCAAGGTCATAGAGATATAGAACTCTGGGACTAGGAGGAGGAGGAAGAGGAAGAAGAGAACATGTCTTTTGATTTAGCAACGGTGGACTTACACTTTGTAAGGGAGCTTGGGATCTGAAGTCAGTGTTACTTTGAAGGAGACCTTGCCTCCTGCCCTGTGTTCCCCAAAAGCAGCAATCGACATGGGTGGGTGGGTCCGTGAGTGGATGGAAAATCGCTCACAATTAAAGCAAACAGTGTCAAACACAAGAAAGAGCGACTATCTCTCTTCTTCTGCTGCTGCATCTGATTTGGAAAGGAATCAGAGCGCCATGACTCTAAGGCCGCCAGCACCCACGCGCACATGGATGGAAGCTGTTTGGGGAATTTGTTACTTACATGGCGAAGATGTTGATTCACAATCGACTTTCCTCCGATCGAAGCTTCGACGGATTGATAAGCCCCCTTTCTCTCTTTCCGATCTCCAAGCAAGTGTATAGAAGAACACGCCTAGTAGAGGAAGAAGATGGAGCGCCAAACCCTAATTTTCCGGCCCTCGGTGCGAGAACAGATATGTAGATCCTTTTGGTGGGTATCGGTGAATGGGCTCCTCTGCTGTCTTCTGTTGACTCTGATTGATAAGTCCTCTCGCTCTCTCTCTTTCGTATCTCCCGAAAGCAAGTGTATGGAAGAAAGAAATTGCCAAGGAGCTACAAGAAGAAGACAGAGCGTCAAACCCTAATTTTCGATCCCCAGTGCGACAACAGATACGGTAGATCTTTTTGATGGGTGTGGTGAGTGGGTCCGTCTCGTCTGCTGTCTTATGTTGACTCTGACTGCTTTCATATCCATCGCAGAACTGCCGCTAGCTAGGGAATGGACACGTACCTTGTTTGCAATCCACGAACGGACACTGTACACTGTCTCAAAGGAATGCGAGACCGCAATTTGTGCGGATGTTCGGCAGTGGGGCTGGTGGATCCGACGCAAGAAATCCGGCGACCATTAGAGAGAGAGATCTGAGAGAGATAGAGAGAGATTGGGTGGCGAGAGAGAGAGGGAAAAAAGGAAAGGAGACAAACAGAAGAGAAGCGCCTCGTGGTTTGGGGCCACGCAGGCGGCTCAGGCTGCGTTTACGGCCTGGAATTTGAAACTCTTGGACGGTTGAAGATGTGCACGACTTGCATGTTGCTTACGATGATGGCTCGAAGGACTGGAGATCAAGCTGCAAATGCTGCTGTGGTGCGGGTGCTGCTGATGGTGGAATCGAAAAGAAGAAGAAGAATCCTCCATGTCCCGCGGGGTTTGTCCGGCGGTGGATTTGAAATTAGGGTGTTGGGTGTTTCCAAGCACGTCAAGGAACGGCAGCAGCAGGATGTGGAAGCAGCTTGGTGGTGGTCCGTTATGTCTGGAAAAGATGCGGCCCCCTTGTGAAATGAAGAATCAAGCGTGAGTTCGCTTGTTGAGGTTTTTGCTGTGGGAGGGTTGTTGTTGCAGGTCAGTGTTTTTTTGCAATTCTGCATCTGTAAGTAGGAAACTTTGTCTCTGCATCTCCTCCAGCATCTTGAGCCAGCCAGCAATCACTCCAAGGAAATTGGGAGACATTTTTGTTTTGGGTGTGCGAGTGCACTGTGCACCTACAGGAGTAGTTTTCCCATGGCGCAAACATGTCCAGTGCACAGGAGTGTGCATCATAGTAGTTCATCTGGGTGTCTTTTGCCGTATCGGTTCTCAGCTGCAGCATTTGGGTCTCCTTGTTTTCCTCAGTTTTGGCTAGAAGAAAGAAGCAGCAATCTGTCAAAATTGGTAGTCAGAACTCTTAGACATCAGACTACCAGATTTGATCCATTCGAGAAGGAGCAGCAGCAAGTGACAAACTCTCCACAACAGAGGGCAGCCAACTTTTGTAGTCAAATTGGTAGAAGGAGCTGGATGCTGCTCAATGAGAGAAAACCTCAAAAGAGGCTTGAATACAGAAGAGCCAGGAATGGAATTTATCTGGTCGCCTTGCAGAAGAGGGATGGCACAAGAGCTATCATGCAAGCTTTTCCCCATCTTGTTTCTTTCCTCCCAGCAGCTGGTCCTGTACGAGATTTTCTATTTGCCACTGTGGGTGCAGTTGTGGCATTCCTGTTTGCTGGAATCCTTGCAAGGATCTGGTGTTTAGAAGAGCGCTATGTCCGAGCAACTGCTGCAGAGAGGGGTCAGCCAGCAATGCCAGAGATGGGTTCGAATCCTGGGCAGAAGGAGTCAGTAGAATGGGTGAATATGGTCATCCACAAAATCTGGAAAGTCTACAGACGAAGTCTTGAGGTTTGGCTTGTCCAGCTGTTGCAACCTGCGATCGATAAGCTGGGGAAGCCAGAGTATGTGAAGCGGGTGGAAATTGCAGAGTTCAATTTGGACTATGAGCCACTAATTGTGCGCAATGTACAGCGTCGGACATCAAGGTGACAACAATTTACTTCTCAAGAAAACAGCATTTTTTGGAGAATTTTTGGTTGAGGCTTCTTAAGGGTTTTCAGAAACTTCAAACAATATGAGCTTGTTTTTGCCCAGTGCTTTGTCTGTGAAGATATTGAATTGTTGATCATTGTGTAAACAGGCGAGCAAATGATTTGCAGTACCAATTTGGACTAAGATATGCAGGCGGTGCAAGGTGTCTGCTCAATCTGAAACTCGTAACAGCTGGTGTAGAAACGTCAATCCCAGTTGGTGTGTACGACCTTGATGTTGATGGAGAGCTGTGGTTGAAGCTTCGGTTGGCACCAGTTAAGCCTTATGTGGGAACCCTGTCTCTTGCATTTGTCCAACTTCCAACAATAAAACTGGTCTTGGCCCCTTTCAGATTGGTGAATCTTTTCTCTATTCCTTTCTTGTCCAATTTTCTCTCCAAGCTGTTGACAGTGGACCTCCCCCGCCTCCTAGTACTTCCACGCCACATCACGTTTGATTTCTTACCACAAGGGCAAAATGCTATGGAATCTGTGGAGGCCATGGAAGCTTCGCTCGAATCAGGGGTCATGGACGAGTCAGTAGCCTCCGGTGTTTTGGACCTCTTGAAATCAGGGGTGACAGTGACAGCACCACAGCAGGCCGCAGAGCCTAGTGAGGCCTTTGTTGGGGAATTGTCAGTGACTGTGTGTGAAGCCCGGGACTTGCCCATACGTGGATTCACAGGGTGGAGCAACCCTTATTGCATTCTTGCACTGGGAGATCAGGTCATTGAAAGCAAGCGCAACAAAGAGACTTCCCACCCTGCTGGTCACAAGGATCCTGTTTGGAATCAGGACTTTGAATTCTTGGTTGAAGATCCCGGGAGGCAGAAGCTTATGCTGCGGGTTCGTGACAGCACACTCACTCTCAACCCGAATATTGGCTACTGTCGAATCTCTCTGACAGACCTCAAGGTACTTCCTGGACCTATGTATGGCATTTTTGTAAATCATGACCTTTTCTTCAATCCAAAGCAAAGCTTTCAAGATGGGGATATCTGTCAACCTTGGACTCAGTCCTCACTGTCACATGATCACAGATCTGTTATCTCATGTTGGTTGTAGTCATGACACAGGTGACTGTTTGTTGTCTGTCCTGAAGAAGGAACCTTGCTAAGCTACACATGTGACATGTGTCTCCAGGATTGTGTGCCCCGGAGCCAATGGGTTAATCTGAAACGAGATGGACCTTTTGGTTCCAAGAAAGTGCCCGGGCGAGTGCGTCTAGCTCTAACATACAAATCATTTGTTAATGAAGACGAGCAGATTGGTCGGGATGAGGATGGTCGGTTTGCTCCATATATTAAGGTCTTTGGTGAGTCTGGTGTGGAAAATGTGGAGGAGATTGAGGGCAGTCTGAATGAAGAAATTTCTTCTAGCATGAGCAAGGAAGTCACTGAACATCATGAACACCAAACTGAGCATGCTATAAGAAATGATGCAAGTGTTGACATTGTCCAGAAACAAAATGGGGATGCTGTTGAAGTGAAAAGTGTCCCGAAAGCTTCACCATCAAAACCAATGGAGTTCACACATCAAAGTAAGAGTGCAAGGGGTACAACAAGCACACAAAATGGAACCACTGGAGGTCATTTAAAGAAGGAAAAACAGGCAATGGAAGACACCCCTCTAGTAAAAGGTGAATCAAAGCAGGATACAGGTGCTGGAAAGGAAGCTGTATTAAACAGGGCATGGAACACAAACGGGGCACCATTCAATAGCAGCGGGCAACAGAATGGTCATTTACCAAAGGGACACAGCAAAGGAAACGGTTCAGCATTCAGAGTGGATCCCTGGGAGAGCAAAGGAACAGGAGTAGCAAGGAGAGCAAGGGGAAGAGCTGGCTACAACGCAGGAGGTCCTGGACTTAATGCAACACTAGTAAGGGAGAGAAATGAAATCATGGATGCACAGAGAATCACAACAGTTGCTCAGGTGCCCAAGGGTGTCTCACAGGGAATGGATGGTTTAGAAACAGGTGTTTCTTCCAGAAGCAATGTAAGCTTATCAGAAAACAGAATTGCGGCAGGTATGGCACATGCTGTTGAGTCTGCTATGCCTTCAAATGATGCTGCACCAGTAGTAGAAATTAAGGATGCAGATGAGGTGGTGAAGACCGATGGGTCAGTGAAACTAGTGTGGTTATGTTTGATAACAACTGCAGCTTATATCCTTGGCTGCAGTTTACACATAACAAACCCATTGCATCCTTAGGACTCATTGAATTTGTTCACTATTGTAATTTCACGGTACTCCATTTTTCCCAGTGTTCTGAGAGTTGCATTAGATGGTGTGCAGGAGGGTGAGGCTTCCCTTGGGGAAGATCCAGTCACTTTGGATGGCGTCTTTAGTATACAGATCACATTGTGTGTGGATGGCGCTTGTTATCAACCTTCTGGCATTGGGCAGAAAAGGGTAATAAGTTAGTACTAGTGTCGGACTGGTATAGAGGTGGGAGCCCTTCATGATTGTGAGGATGGCCACCCTTTCGAACATCTCCCACTAAACACCATCACTCTTTCATGGCAACCATCTAAGCTTTAGACCTCTAGCATGCAAACAACTAGCAAAACTAATGAACAACAAAGGAACTTGAAGACATACTAGTTTCCTTTAATTATTGGATACAATTTTTTGATATCATAAAAGGACTTTGACTACCAGATTAAGAGATGAGTCGTTATAAGCATTTTTTTCTATATCATAAAAGGGGAAAAAGTCTCTTGGATGAAGAGATGAAATGCAACAACAAGAGGCGATACCGGTGGTAGTCAACCATAACAACAAAGAACTTTGTGACATAGCTTCTTCACAAATTTCATTGAATTTGTTGTTGTTATAACAAACAACCAAAAAAGAAACGTCACAAATTCGTCAAAAAGATGATGAGGATTATTATACATGAACATCCTTGCTAATTATTGCAAGCTTGTTAGAAAGCTCTTGGATGTGCTTTGCAAAAGGGAAAATTGCCATGACAATAAGAAAGAAAGGAAGAAAAAGGAGAAGTGGAAGTGAGGGGAGGAACAACAACAACACCAATGGTTTGTATCAACAAAATGCTCAAATGTACTCCCCTTTAGCCTACCATTTCAGTTCATATTCACAAGAGTTGAACTTTGGGCAAACCCATATGGGATCAAATTGAGGTGCTATTGGGAACTTGGGGAACCTCATGGGAACATGACAAGAAACTCTTGGGAACACATTGGGAACAAGCGGGAAAAAAGGAAAAAATAAAAATAAAAATCAATGTTGAGCCCTCAATGTGTTCACACTTGGGCCAATGGCATAGCACAGGCTACACTAGTAGTGATGGAATAGCAAATTAGTTCAATTATTGTAGAAATTTAAAAATTTTATAAAAATAAATAATCATACATTTTGCAATTTTAATGAAAATGAAAATTTTCCAAGTAAAACCTAGCATCAATTATTGTAGAAATTAATTTTTTTTATAAAAATAAATAATCATACATTTTGCAATTTTAATGAAAATGAAAATTTTCCAAGTAAAACCTAGCATCAATTATTGTAGAAATTAATTTTTTTTATAAAAATAAATAATCATACATTTTGCAAATTTTAATGAAAAATTTCCAAGTAAAAACCTAAGCATCAATTTTCCTCCTTGTTTATAAAAATGTGGTCCAAATTTTTTTTAAACCAGGTTTTAAAGCTTTTCTTAGACCTCACACCTAATTTTCAAAACAGAAAAATTCAATAAATTTCTTTAAAATCAACCAACCATCCATCCATCCATCCATCCGTCTATCCATCCATCCGTCCATCCCTTTGACCTCAGACATTCTACTTATAGGAAACTACCAGCTGTCCAGATGGACACCTCGAATGAAGTGTTTGAGACCTGGATCTGATCACGGGACCTGGAATTTTGTCCAACCAACCGTGCGCTTTTTTGGAAACACCTTTTCACACCGGTCGAGACTCGAGACTCGAGACGTCTATCCTTTTCACACAGGTTGAGACACGTGTCGTTTAAATACACGTAATACTTTTGTCCTTTTCATACAGGTTGAGACGTGTTTTGTTTTCACACCAGTTGAGAGACGCGTGTCGTTTCTACATAGGTTTAAAGGTTTTCCCTTTTCACACCGGGTGGGACGTGGGACCCGGGAGCGTAAGACACAGAGCGTCGGGAAGCCACCCCGCGCGCGCGCGCGCGCGCGTGCGACGAAGAATTGCAGTCGAGGAAGAAGAGCAGCGAAGAATCTGGATAAGCGACAAATTGTGGAGAGAGAGAGAAGCGGCTGTTTGCTGCTGCAAGGGATTCTTTGAAGGATTTGATGAGACGAACAAGAAAAGGTCATAAACAAAAGAGGTGAAGAGAGCTTATTCTTGTTGCAGTGTCCAAATTCGGCGGGGATTGGTTTGGTTCCGGGTATCGAGGAGGAGCGCGGAAGAAGTGCATCAAACGAGGAAGGAGCAGGAGGAATAGGAGGAGTACGAGGAGGAGTTATCATGGTCAAGAGAGCTTTGCTTGTAGGGTGCAATTACCCGGGAACGCAGTGTGAGCTGAAGGGATGTGTGAACGATGTGGATCGAATGCGTGTGTTGCTGGTGCAGCACTTCGGTTTCCGTAACGACGAAATCCTTCAACTTGTCGATAACGATCCGAGTTCTCGCCAGCCCACCGGCGCTAATATCCGCCAGTGTTTGGTTAAGCTGATACAAGGAGTGCGGCCTGGTGATGCTATCGTCTTCCATTTCAGCGGCCATGGCACACAGGTCCTGAACTCCCTTCTCAGAACTTCCTTCTTCTTTTCCTGTCTACACAAAGAGACACAGACGCAGAGACGAGAGACACCCAGAGAGACACAGAGAAACAGACAGAGAAAGGGACACAGAGGGAGTGAAATCCACGCTCACATGTACCTAGGGAAGCAAGAATGTCTGTCTCGAAATTAATTCTGAGGTGAGACAAATGCTTTCTAGAGAAAATGCATAATGCAAAATCAAGAGGAAATGAGAAAGAAAATGCAACAGTGAAGAAGGAGAAGAAGATGATGATGATAATGATGATGAATTCTTCCACGGCCGCACCCACAAATAGGAATCATATCTGCAACACTGACCAGGTAGTAGTGGACAATTTTTTTAAAAGACATTTTGGTTTTTTCTTTGACAGATTCCTGCTGAGAGTGGAATTCCAGATGATACAGGCTACGAGGAATGTATAGTGCCATCAGATATGAACCTGCTTTCAGGTAATTTTGGACCCTCTTTTCCACCCTAAAATCTTGGCAATGGCTTTTTCCAGTGAGTAGTAGGGGAGTTTGTTGCAAGTAGAAGAGTATCTAGATATCTTGCACGACTTGCTTCGTGCAACTGGTGATGGGTTTAGGTCCTAGGTTTCGTGTTTTCTCCTCTTAGGGCTCCAAATTGTGCGTTCTGCACTTACGGCTGTACTCTTTTGTTTGGACTTCGGTCCTTTCTTTTTTCTTCTCTTGTTCCCTTGCCGGGTGTTTTTCCTTTATTTATTTATTTATTTATTTATTTATTTATGTATCTAGATGCTCTTAAGAGTACCTACCTCATGGACTAGCATCTGTTTAGCATCTGCCACACATGCTACACACATTTTGGGCTTGTGCAATTGGGAATTTCTTTATCAGCTGGCCAGTCTGGTCTGGTCACTTGCTCCTGTAACTAGTGGATCTTCCCACAATGTTTTTCAGACATTGGTTCTTGTAGGCATTTTGAGTCCTTGGAGCACACTTCTTGTCCATTCTCATGCTACCTTTTTTTTTTCCTTTGATCGAGCTCAAGATGACCTGTCCTGAAGATGTGTGTTTGGTAACAGATAGTTTGCATTTGTAACTTCCATCATTCATCAGAACTGGGAAAAGCTTTTTCCTCCCAGAGGACATATATGGCCTCTTTTGCAGGTTTAGTCTTTTTCGGAGAGCTAGTAGTTGCTACCATTTGCAAGTTGTTTTCAAGTCATCATCCTCCTGATAATCCCTGTGGTTGCTCGTGGATAGATGATGACTTCCGAGAAATTGTGAACGAGATCCCACCAGGCGTCTCCTTCACTTT
>Ga0209208_10007427_pt1 | contig 14843 bp, 11 predicted proteins | sample S1TSphfallax_3_FD_187694 | JGI IMG/M metagenome (GOLD analysis project Ga0209208, IMG submission 187694) | Host-associated microbial communities from peat moss isolated from Minnesota, USA - S1T2_Fd - Sphagnum fallax MG (SPAdes) (version 2) | ecosystem: Host-associated > Plants > Peat moss >...
AAATGTTGGCATGTGCCAACACATCATTTGTTGCTAATGTTGAACAAATTAGTTGCATGGTAATTGTAAACAATGATACATATCTAGTAAATCAAAAAAAATGAAATCATATTTTGTTGATTTTTTTTTTTCATAAAAAATTCATGTAATTTGTGACTATAGTTGAACACAACTTGTCCAACATGACTAATAGTAAAATTTTAATCATAATTGTTACTTGTGACTAAAAATTAGTTGCAAGGACCAATTGCAAAATTAGAATTAATTTTTTTTATTTAAGCTTAAATTGGAGGCCAAAAATGTTCACTAGTTTCATCATTAGCCTCAAATTTCTTGGTCCTAAGACTTAATGTAAAAATAGATATAATTGATAAGTTTTAATATTCATAACCCTCACTTGACATTTGACCAAAATAGTCCCAAGTGAGAAAAGGGAGTCACAATCACATAGCTACTCAATAATAATGTAAAATGTTGAAATTTTTAAAATGTGACTTGGTAAAGTTGTAGGGAACTTCAAATTAAATCTTTTGATAAAAACAAAAGGAATTTGGTCAAGAAATGGAGAATCCAAAATATTGAGGGTGCAAGTCAACTAGTTATAAGCAATTTTCAAATTTCCACATTTTCAAAAAAATTGATCAAACTACCATGCTTCATTGATGGTAAAAAATTTAAGATAGATATATAACATCCATATGAGGTTGGTGAAAAAAAACTACTCTATTTGAACTTAGAATGAAAAAGAAATGAATGATAAAAATAAAAAACACATCCAATGGGCATTTACACACAACCCAAGAAAGACAATTCCTTATGATTGTTTTGGAGCATCTTTACTAGTCCTACCCCCCTCCCATGTTTCAGAGCTTGTAGCATAGGCAAATAACAAAACTTGAGACATTGGGACTAGTAAGACCTCCATCTCATGTTGCCCAAGTTTTTTTAGAAAACTTTAACAAAACTTGAAAAAGCAAATGAGATATCAAAAGGAGATAAGAAACAATGATGTGCTCATATAATGTAAGAAAGTTAGAATTGGGCCAAGAGGAGTCTAAGTGGGAATAGTAAGGGGGGGTGACAAACCATGTTGGTCTACTATGACATTTAAGGGTTAAAGCCAAAATAAACATTAAATGTTCAATTAGCAAATTTGAACAATTTGGCAACTAGTTTTGTGGAATTAATGTTTGATAGGGTGTGAACCATGTTTTTTGAAAAGACAACATCAACACACAACAAAACCTAAAGGTACTAAAATGTGTTATGAAGAAAGCATAAGCAAATACTATGTTACCACATGGAAATCATCATGAATTCTAATGCACTTATTACCATGGGTGCATCTCAAAAAAGTGGACATTGAATGAATCAAATGGGTTGAGTACACATAATAGAGATAGCTTGCTACTAGAGAATGGCAAAACATTAACCCATTCCTAGGGATCCAATAGATCAAACTATGAATTGATTTACTTGTTGGAACAAAGTTTGGTTGGCATGATAGCTAGTTCTACCAATTGGTCATTAGTCTTTTCGAAAGCTTTTTATTTATTTTTTCATTCATTGATCAAACTTTCCTTGGAGATTTTCCTTAGTTGAATTATATTAAACAACACTTTTTTTAATGTAATATATTATTTCTCATCATTCATTTCCTACATTTTCATCCATAGAATGGCATCATTCGTGTATCATTGTTTTTTCCTAAATCTCACCATATTTCATTATTTTCAACATTTCAATCATTGTGATTTCTGTCATACGAATATATAACAATTTTTTTAAAATTTAGATTTGAATATTTTCTGACTCCAACTTATGGATTGCATTTCATGCATTAAACTTTTCTCAAATTTTCCATCTTCCTTGCCACACATATCATCCATTACTTTCATCAACTTTGCAACATCCCCAACCATACGTATTCATCCGATATTAATTTCTTTTAGATTCTATCTTCCCCCAACTATTTCCATTTTCATCCATTATTTCTCAACTTCTTTCAAGACCCACATATAATGCCATGGACTTATCATTGTTTTCTAATGGGAGGTTTTAGATAAGATAAGTAAACCCCAAACAAGTCATGTAGGCATTTAAGAAAATAATTTCAAGCATATACATAATTTAAAGATTCAAGTACCTAGTAAGGTGTGAAAGGCTTGATGAATTATTTTCTTGAAAAAATAAACACCCTATATTTTCAAATTTTGGACCCAATTTGTTGAAAATGCCCAAAAATTTGGCTCGGGCCTTGCAGATGTTCACAATATGCCCGGATTAGGGCCCGCTTTCCACTAGGAATGAGGGCCGAAAAAACTTATATTTTATAACTAGGGAACCTTTCCTCTCTCTCTCTCTCTCTCTCAAATGTTGTCAAGGGAATTTAGTAACAAGGCAAAGTTTATGGCGTAAGAATTTATGATCCATAAAAATGCAAGGGGTGTGTCACACTATGGCCTTGCCATTTACATTAAAAAGTATCTCAAGGCAAAAGAAGAATTATGGAAACTCAAATATTTCACCATAGCAAAAATATATTAACCTTCATAAATTTTTAAAAAAAGCCTCTCAAAGAAACCAAAATCCTTCAAGATATGTATAACTCTATTATTACTAATCTCAAGTTTCAACACAAGCCAAAATATCATCTTTCAAAAATCCTCATATAAAAATAGACATATTATTACCTAGAGGCCAAAATCCCTTAAGCTACTATACTCTAGAATGAATCTAAATACATATCATCTTTCAAAAATCCTCATATAAATACAAGGATGAGAGAACCCATCGAGCAAAAGGACAAGGCAAAAAAAGAGAACACAAGTAGTAGTAGACACAACCCAAAGAAAAAACAAAAGCAAAACAATCAACAAACTTCAAGCCCGTATGGACTTAGTCACCAAACATCTGACAAAGAGCCTCATGATTAGGGTTACCTTCTCATCTCCCATCTCAATTTGTCAGGGCACTACAGTAATAATAGGAATGATGATGAAACCCTGCCAAAAAGCTTCATAAAAAAGAAAGCACCCAAGGCCAATTTTGACACTAATTCTATTATTTTCAGAAATGATGAAAATTTTCAAAAACTATTTCTTCCAAATCAAAAAACATATATTGGGAAGAAAAATAGTGAATATTTAGGAATATTCTATGTTTGTTGAAATGAAAATTTCAAAATTATTTATTTATTTATTTATTTATTTATGTTGAAATGGCCAAGGTACTACTACTATGGTATCAACTGAAGAGAGGGGAAGGTGAAACTCCATAACAAAAAAACTCCAAGCCTACTAGAAAGGTTTCCAAAGGAATTGAGAAGGGAGGAGCCACTTCTTGTGTGTTTGATGAGTCCCAAGAAGAGTCCTGACAATTTTTGCTCACAATTTTTGCTTTGGGATGTTCGAGAGAAAGCGTTTGGTGATGATCGGCCACCACCCTGTCCATCACCAACCCTCCTTCCTTCCTTGATGGACAAGATGGCACCAAATATCCGGCGGTTCTTAACGACATCATCCTGGTTTTGGATTGGTATCTCATTCGAAGACAAGTGTGATAAGTTGGGTGTAATGTATATTGATTTATGTTAAGTTCATGGAATGCTGGAGGGTTTTTTACTTTTACTTTTTTTCTTTAATTTTAATTTTATTTATTTATTATTATTATTATTGTTATTTAAATTTTTGGTGAGAGTGGCGAATTTTTGGTGTAAAACTTATTTCACACTGAAAAAAACACATTTATCTTAAGCTTATTTTGTTTAGATTTATTATAGAGTGTATATAGTAGTAGCTTAAGGGATTTTGGTCCCTACTAGGTAATAATAATAGGTCTATTTTTACATGAGGATTTTTGAAAGATGGTATTTTGGCTTGTGTTGAAACTTGAGATTAGTTGTTGTAGAGTTATAATAATATCTTGAAGGATTTTGGTTCTTTTTAGAGGATTTTTTTTTAATTGAAGATTATATCATTGCATGGTGAAATATTTGAGTTTCCATAATTCTTCTTTTGCCTTAAGATACTTTTTAAAATGTAAATGGCAAGGCCATAGTGTGACACACCCATGGTTTTGTTTGTTTCTTTGGATGTGACCATGTTGTAAGTTGTAACCCTCCCAAACCATGGGGCACCCCACTCTACCGTCGGTAATGTAGGAAAGGTCTTGACAATGTAGTGTACATATTTGTTGTTTCACACAATTTTCAGATCAATGTAGCAAAAGTTATTAAAAATTTATAGTAATTTATGTCTCTAAAATTTGATGAAAAGAAATGTTAATGGGTTTTTTTCACATTCTATAAGAAGTTGGAAGTTAAGCTTCCCTTGAACTGGAATAGTATTGGGATGGGGGGTGACTTTACAGGAAGTTCATTATTTATTATTCATGCTTGGGCCCCCAATTGCCCAAGGGTTTAGGGTTTAGGGATTTGTTGACCTCCTTCTTGAAGCTGGGCTTGGATTCATTCCCCTCTTGAATCCACCACCACCTCTTCTTGAAGCTGGCTTGATGAAACCCCAAACTTTTCAAGTTTTCTATTTCTCTTGAACACAGCTCATGAAACCAGCAATGGCGAAGTAGATGATCATTGGGAAGATCATCAAAGTTCAAAAATCTGATGAAGGATTCTCCTGGAGTGCACTATGTAACAACCAAAAGATTTCTATTGTTCAGACAGATCTAGCAAATCAATCAATCCCCCTGCCAACCCAGAAGAAATGTACCTTCTATCAAAGACCCAAGTTATATAAGTGTATCAACAGCAAAGTAAGTGGTGTTTAGTAATCACACTATATACTTCTAGGATTATGTAACCCAACACCCACCAGTTGCACCATCCAGTGTCATCCTTGTGCAGGGGCCATGATAATCTTCTCTGTATCGTTCCAATTTTATCAGATGTCTCCGAAGAGACCCAGTTGCACCATCCAGTGTCATCCTTGCGCAGGGGCCATGATAATCTTCTCTGTATCGTTCCAATTTTATCAGATGTCTCCGAAGAGACCCAGTTGCACCATCCAGTGGAAACCTATTATGACTTAGTTGTTCGATGAACCGCAACTGAGTTACCAAAATTCCAACTTGGTAAACTTAGGCCCACTTTAGAAGAGTGTCTAGTGTCCAATTTCCTACGAACCAATTTGGACTCATTTGAAGCAAATTGTATCCTTTTTGGTCTTGGACCCTCGTTCAAAGGCCTTGGGACTAATTTAAAGCTTTCAACCAATAAGATTGCTTGAATTCATTGGTCCCTGGACCTTGGACCCTCGTCTAAAGTCACCCTTAGGCCCACTTTAGACAAGAGTCCAAGGAGTAGGGTCTAATGAAATCAAGCATTCTTATCGGTCAAGAGCTTTAAATTGGTCTCAAGGTCTTTAAACAAGGGTCCAGGACCAAGGCAAATGAAATTGTGATTTAGTTTACATGGCATCATTTTGGAGAGAAACCCAATTGGTCGAAACCAAAAAAAAAAAGAGCTTCAAGGAGAGCTCATGGTTTGGAGAACCAAAGTCTAAGCTAGTGTCCAAGGTTGTTCATTTTTTAAAAATATTTTTTTATCCTTATTTTTCAAATTTTGTGAGAATGAAAGACATGTTATGGATTTTTTTGTAGCTCCCTCATTTTTGTTTTGCCAATTCTAGAGTTGACATGACTGATTTTGTGATTCTCTAAAGGTGATTGCTAGAAGGCCAAGTGCATGAAATGAAAATGAATCAAAAGATGGGGCAAAAAGTGAAAGGTTAAAGCACCAATTTTCATAAGTGGAATGGGATTCGCATTTACAAGAGATGCCTAAATCGAGTCTCATTCCCAAAAAAGACATTAAGAAAAAAGGTACTTGTGATATCTTGTACCTACACCCATCCATTCAAGTGTGTAGTAAGAATTTTTATTTTTAAATTTTTAAAATTTTTAAAACCTTGAAAAAAAAAAAAGAAGAAAAAGAAAATACCAAAAGTTAACCTAATCCTCTCACATGCCAATCACACATGTTTTTATATATTGGGCCCTCTAATTGGACCCCAAGCTTTTAAACACAATCATTGTACCTTAGAAGAAAAAAATAGTGTTTTAAAATGTGAAGAAAGGTCCAATTCAAGGTCCAATTTGCTTCAAGGTGATCCCTTGGCTTTTTTTGGTCCTTAGACCCTTGGCTTTTTGGTCCTTGGACCCTTGTCTAAAGTGGCCCTAATCCTTCTTTTATAAGTGGTACCTATGTAGGTAGATATATCCATACATACATACATACATACATACATGTGGATGGTTAGTATATATAACTAGCTAACCATTGTGGTTGGTTAGCAATGAGACGGTAACTCAACAGAAAAATGTTTCCTATCCAGACTCCATCCATCCATCCTGGGTTTGTGTGCTGATGGGTTCTGGCTCACTCTGGCTGTGTTTCTATAGACCCAATCATTTCCTGGAAGAAGATCTTGTTTCAGGATTGCCTGCTGAACAAGTTCGGACATCCACCTGCCCACACACCTTATGCACTAAGCACCTCCATAGTTAACCCTAGCCTAGGGTCAGCCTCCACATTGACAATACGAATGATTATTATTTTTTGCCCAAAAAAAATTAAATTATCTAAGACTATTATTTTTCAATCAATATATTTTTATTTATTATTATTATTTTAGAAATAAATTTAAAAAATTGATTGGAAATAAATTGGCTAGATTGGAACTATCTACATTATTAGAACAAAAAATTATCAATTATTATGCTAAATTGCAAGTAGATGAGATTGGTCTATTTTTTCATGATTTCCTATGCTATTTTCATATGAGGAGTGAAATTATTCAGATTGTAACAGGTGATAATTTGATGATTTTTAACACCTAGTTAAATATTTTCACCTAAATTCATATTTTCACCAAAAAAAAAATTGTTTCAGTATTTTCAGGATTATTTAATGACAAAATTGTGACCCTAGGGTAAAAGTGGCAACTTTTGGACGTTTCTCAAAAGTGGTGTTCAAAAAAGCCACATGTGGCAACTTTTTTTGGCCTTTTGCATGGAGAAGAAGAAGGAAAGCTTTTTTTCCAAGGCACAAGAGATAATTATGTCACCCAGATTGAAAGAGAAAAAAAAGACTAAATGTAAATGTGACTTTTGAGTTGCATCCAGAAAAGAATGAAGCTTTCCTGCTCCACAAATGGATCACAAGGGCGGTGTTATTACACTATAGCCTTGCCATTTACAAAAATTTTTTTTAATAAAAGTAATCTTAATTCAAAAGAAGAATTATGGAAATTCAAATATTTCACCATGCAAAAATATAATCTTCACAAAAAGAAAACCCTCCAAAAGAAACCCAATTCCTTCATGATATCATTCATAACTCTACAACAACTAATCTCAAGTTTCATCAACACAAGCCAAAATATCACCTTTCAAAAATCCTCATACAACAATAGATCCACTCTACCTAGAGGCCCAAATCCATTAAGCTACTAAACTCTATAATGAATCTAAACACAATATCCTTGCTTTGATAGGCAAGGCCAATAATCGTGTACTATATAGAATGGTCAAGCCCTTGCACATTATGTTCCGTAATGTAGCATACAATCTATGCACACCCAACATGATAATAGCGGGCAAGGGTGAGGTAGGCCATTCCATGACATTATGGTCAAGGTTGGCCGATTGAGGCAGCTTTCTAAAGAAATTCCATGTTCACCACCACACAGATTTTGGTCCACTATGATTGTATGATCACCACCAGAAGATTGTGTCATAGAATGGTGTCAAGAAAGTGACATAATCTGCCACCCCAGTCCTTAATGTGTTACCTAGCTTGCAATACTGGGCTCACCTCGCACCTTACCCAACATAATGGGCAGGGGCTTGACCATTCCCTTGCACATTTTGCCAGAGAAAAAACTTAGGTCTCAGAATGTTCTTCGCTCTTGAAGTTGATTGCACACACAGAGGAATACTTTATACCCGCCATGGCATTCAAATCACAATACTTTCACTGCTTCCCTAGGTCTAAAATTTCTCAGATGATCTCTATATACCAGTACCAGCCTGTTATGTACAAGAGAGAAGTTAGCAAGTGTTTCAGTTGCTGTGTAATCCACGTCGATAAATTGTGTGGACTCTGGAGGAGCAATCACAGAACATGATCAAAATCTGAGATTTGCTTCCGATCGTTAGTCACCCGGGCCCTCAATCAAATCATAGTCTCTGTGGCAGGCAGCTCAAAGCTAGTTGAAGTCCACTGCACTAACATGGATGTGCAGAACAGAAAATAGATTTGCTTCACTGAAAACCATCAGCAGAATTGGAAATAGTTGCAAGGCCACCTTCTACAAGTGTAAACTACATTGGATCTCAAAGAACTCGCAGATCTCTCCCCCCCTTAATTATTAGGCACGGCATTACATCCACTGAGAGACAGTGTGGGTCTAAATATTGAGCCAACTCAAATAAAAATCAGATCCAAAGCAGGGAGGATTCAGAGGGACCATCTACTACCATGAAGCTATCAGCTGCCAAACCAGGTTTCATCTCACAACTACTCCAGGAATGAAAGGAGTGGAGCACTTGCAATCAGCTCTGCTAACTAGGTGTCAAAGATTCCATCTGCTGCCCACCTCCCTATTTGGGGTCCTTCCCAAGGGCTGGGAAAGTCCCCAAGTTTGTGTACAGTGCATCATATACTCCACCTGATTGGCCTGTAAGTTCCAAATATATCCTCCAAACATTGATCTGCCTAGGGACACAGCATTTATCCAGTAGGTTCCTCTATGTGGATTCATGGTTATAAAAACCTCCTTCCAATCCTTTCTTGTGGATTCTTACACCAGCACCCCCCCTCCCCCAACTAGCTCTGACCTGTTCTTACACTGTCTACTAGGCTTAACAAAGGCAAACCAAAAATATCACTTCCCTGAAGGAGTAGCTTCACCATTCACACGATTGGTGCCTTCAGAAGACATGGCCAAAATATCAGGTGTGATTTCCCAGCTGCCACTCTTGCGGCCCCAACTTGAACGTCGAGGGTGTATGACTGGAGCCCGCCCTTGCTCCATATGGTGTGGATCAAATCCATCCTTCTCCATTCCCATCCCCAGTTCACTGCCAGTGCTCACACGTCCCCCCATCATCTCCAACTCAGCTCCTTCCGCAACAGTTTCCTCAGCACCAGGCCAAGTTGCCTTATACCCTAGCTCCAGGTCAGGTCCCTTGCCACTACTAGGAGTGACAGCCTCTCCTGCCTCCCTAGTTGGTGCAGGAATCCCCATTTGCCCTGGTGTTACTTCCTCAACTTTGGCTCTGAACTTGTTCTTTGAAGGTGGGACTGCAGTGCAGAATATCTCCCTGAAGTTACTCAAACATCCCTGGTTGTATGGATTCACCTTATTGTCATACCGATACCGGAAATTCTCATATGTTGTCTGCAGTGCAAGGACATATTGCTGTGAGATGATAAGTAACAGGAATGGCATGGTACTAGAAAATACATGTCTGCATATGTTCACTTTATCAACTGGCTGAGTCTACAATCATTTCTTTTTAACCAGATGCAATGGGTCACAAAAAAGACATCACAAAAGCCAGCTCCTGCAAGCAGTCTCTATGTTTAGGACAAGACAATTGCAAGCAAGGAGACTGATAAATGACCTGATTTGTGCCAATGAGATACAAATGGAAGACTGTCAGCCCACCAACAAACCAAACACTAATAAAGGTGTACACCATGAGCACAATAGATGCCGGTGACCGAGCCAAAGCTTTCCACACGGTCCGGTGCTCTGTGTCCATCAATATCTTGATATACAGAGCACACATTGCAAAAACATACACACACAACAAAGTTGTTGAAGACAAAAACATGAAAAAGAATCGATAATTCCTCTGCACCCATACATACATCCCCATCAATTGTTAGTTCACTCTCACCCAAACAGCCATCTTTTGCTCTTCCACCAGCATCAGCCACAACACTCTGCAATCCACTCACTGTGATGGGCAATCAACTACCAAGATATTTGGAGTGGAATAACCGAGAGAGAGAAGGCCACCAGCATGACCCACAAAAAGATCTAATCACAAAAAAGAATTAGAAAGCAACACAATTGCCAGCAAAACCTAACATGAGGATATTATAGAAGGCAGAACAGGGCTGAGGTACATAAGGACATGAGTAGAGTAGAAATCTAAGATCATGATGTTGATATCTGAATCATTTGAGTTCAGCACACAATCACACCCAACTGCAAGGCCTATGAGAACTACAAATTAAGCAAGGCAGTCTGAGAAAGGATAAACATACTTGGCCAATGCATTGTCCAACCCAGGGGCAATGATGATCAAAGCGGAGGACACAGTTATTACAAATGGAGCAATGGGAGCAACGGGGTGGGCGATATAGCATGCACGTCTCACAGTACTTTGTTTTCACTGACACCCCGTTCACAATCACATCCTTAGTTCGGGGCAATCGCAACCGTGGAGTCTGTCCTCCCCAGTCACCTGGTGAGGTAGCAGGATCAAAGTCTTCTTCAGGTTCTGGTGGGTGGGTGTTACGAGGAATTATTCCTGGATCCCTTCCAGATGTCAGCAGCAAAAGGACCAACACCTGATTACAAGCCCAATGCCATAACAGTCAGAGACTTCTTTGGCCCACATTGAACTAAAAGAAACCTACAACCTACAGCAGCCCTGCTAGCACAAGACACATCAGGTGAACCGGATGGAAAATTAAACATGTGGCAAAAACTCTAATCAGGACCTTAAGGCAGCAAAAATTATTCTATCATCCAACCTTAGGCTTGAAGAAAAGCATAATCGAAGCATAGAAACAATTGGACAATAAAGTCACTCTTTGAAACAGAATGAACAGACATGCACAATCCTTAAGAGAACAGGACACCCAACCAAATTCCAGTCAAGATAGAATGAAGTTAGCAGAACTAACGTAGACAGTGTAGACAGCAGCAACAACAATGATGGCGATGCCGGCATGGCCATAGTGGTGAAGGAGGTGGCGACCGACAAACACACAAAAGCACGCCATCGGGGCTACAATCAAGAAAATTGTCACTGCCAAGGATCTCACATCTGGTCCAAATATGAATCTTCCACATAGAAAGAACCTCTGCACACAAAAAGCAAATCCAGACAGCAATGTTAGCATCATCATCCCTCCTTTGAACACATAATGAAGAAGCCTATAAACCCAAGGGTGCAATCCTCATGCACAACTCAACATTGGTGCATGGTTCAGGAAAAGACATGGTAAATCTACAATCATGCCCAGGACACCACGCTCAAAATAACACACCTAAATGTTCAATATAAGTAGTAAACTTAGGTCCATCTCACCAACCAAGACATTCTGCAGTTAAGTACATCTATGATATTGCAGAGCAAACTCCACAATAACACTTTGAAAGTAGCCATTATGGCAGTTCCAGCAAAACTAACACAACAAGAATGAGTGTGATCATTGCCTTGTGAGCATGTCAATCAGAAAGTATCATATCTCTGAGATTGCAGAGAAAACTCCACAACAATACTCTGAAGGTGACTGTTCTGTCAGTTCAAGCAAATCCAAAACTAGAACGACAAGGATGAGTGCAGTCATAACCCTTGTGTATGTCCACACAAAGTGTGGGATCATCCCCTCCATCATGAAAAGCAGCAGCTAGCTGCCATGACTCCCCACTGACGTCATCAGCTCCCAACAGTGAGTTTAGACAAGTAAATAAAAATCTGCCTGAATTTCAGGGGGAAACAATTATACCACAATCTGTATCCTTACTTTCTGTCACATTTCCAGAAGTGACAGAAAAAGACTCAGCCATGATATCAGGTAGCAGGTAAGAGACAAAGCTAAACAAAAAGGTTCAATAGTACCCTTATAACAAGCTGCAACAAGACAAGTAGCCTACTGTTTTGATGCCATGTGTGCTTTCAGATCTGGAATCCAAACCGGAGAAGGAGCCAAATATCTCTACAGAAGGATTGATTATGTGCATGTCATGAAAACGTTTTAGTTGCTCACAAGGATGCAGTCTCTCAGTGGTATGGTATCCATTATGCAACCAGTCATCGCAAGAAGACTTTCAAACAAAACCATTAAGGACCATCACAAGTCAAAAGCATTTGCCTTAACCTTGCTTAAGGTCGGCTTAAGCAAGTCAGTCACATATCCCAGTTCTTGTGTTCCTACACCCTGTGATGATCTTAACACAAAATTCAGTTTCCAAATTTTGACGCCTTTATGACCATGCTTCACGCAGAACTGCTCCCTCTTTTCTATGATTCATGTCCGGTGGCCCCCCGATAAGACCGTTCTGCAAGCTGAGGGACGTGAGACCTAAGAATGCCTCCATAGTAAGTGGGGGAGATAATCTGAAGAGCGATGAAAGACAGCTTCTTGATCGCATTACCCAGTTTATTCTTACTCTTGTAGATGCCCACGGTCACTGATGTGGCTAGGGTGCGCACAGTTTTTCTGTTCTGCTGTACCACATGAACTAAATAAGGCTATCATGTCCTGACTTGACTTCTCCCAGAGCCAGAAAAGAAGGGACTTGGTTCGACAAAGATAGCCTTCAACCAAAGACTGCTAAGTTACCAAAAGTCTCTGAGAGACCTCCTGTTCATCTGCCAGTCTGCAGAGACGAAAAAGAAGGAGTGGAAAAATGAAGACAATCCGCCGTACGCCAGGCAGCATCCCAGAGCCCGCCCAGCAGCAGCAACAACAACAACAACAACAACAGTAGTCGAAGAAGGCAGAGTGGAGGTAAAAACAAAACCAAAACCAAAACCAAAACTGTCCAAGTTAGGACAGAGTTAGCGACACTTACATTACTGCCTTTCCAGACTTGATACACTCGCTTCGCCATTATTCCAAGATCCTGACTAAGGTCTGCCTTACTCCGCCGCAAGCAAACATCTCCACTTTCTCCTCATCGCTACCACGAGCCACCACCACCACAACACGACAACTACAACGACAACAACAACTACTACTACTACCAGTGCAACCAGCAGCCAGCAAGACGACGAAACAGCGAACCCTCTCCCTGTTTTTCGACTCTCACATCTCCCTACTCCTCTTCTTCTTCTTCTGATTCGTCTCCTCCTCTTCTTCCTTAATCGATACAACACATCAAACCCTAAGAAGAGACAAAACACAAACACAACCCAGAAAGGCCTGCACACCCGCACGCTCTCTCTACTCTGACCCCGACTCTGCTCCCGCCCCCCCCCCCCCCCACCTTACTGTTTCCGTCTACATCCCTGAAACTGCTCCAGACTTCAGGAGAAGAGACGCATCGTTCTCCTCTCCTTCGTTCCTTCGCCGTCTCCTCTCTACCGCCGATTTCTCCCCTCCGTCCGCCCGCCCGCCCTCGAGATGCAAACGAGGCGCTAGAAGCGCGGGCTCCAGCAGCTCCACGAAGAAGAAGACAGCACCAAGCAACCGCGCGTGGCCATTGCTGGCACGGACCGTGTGGGCGGGGGACGGGGAGGGGGTGGACCGGGCCGGGCCGGGCCGGGCGGGCCGGAGAAGGGGAGAGCACGGCTTTCATTTACCTAAATCTCGATATTGAGTTTTTCTTCTCTTTATCTCATATTATTTTGAACCGTAGGATGACAAAATAAATCTGACGTGGTGTTGATGCGTGCCGTTCGATAAAAAAAGAGAACTGGTAACCCCCGGTTTTGGTGTCGCTTTCTCGAAGCTTAATAGGTACCAACGCTTTGGGGGGGCGGCCTAAATTTCGACATAGAATTTTTTCTTTTTAATTTCAACCGTAGGATGACAAAATATCTGATGTGGTTTTGATGCATGCCGTTCGATAGAAATAGAGAATTGGCAGGAAATTAAATAGAACCCTCTTCCCTTATCACCCCCCCAAAACCCCACCCCAAAAAAAATAATTTAAGAAAGGCCCCAAAAAAAAAAAAAAAAAAAAAATTTAAAAAAAGCCCAAAAAAAAAAAAAAAAAAAAACTATGGAATGCCTCGTTTCGTGGGTCTCATGGAATTATTATTTTTAATAATAATAATAATAATAATAATAAGTTGCCTTTTTTGAGACGCGGTTTCCGGTCTTGGCCTTTTGAGGTCTTCAGTTTACTTTTTCCAGTGTTAGGCGGGTACCTGCTTTGGCGGTTAAGAACCGTCGGTTAAATCAGGGAAAAAAAATTTAAGACCGTCGATAGGTTTTTGGTCAATAAGAACCGCATTCGAACCAAGGCTGATCTTTAGAACCGGGGAATCCGAATCAGTTGGTTTTAATTGAGAACCGGGGAATCCGAGTCAATTGGTTTTAATTGAGAACCGGGAGGATCCGAATCAATTGGTTTTAACTGAGAACCGGGGGGATCCGAATCAATTGTTCCTTTTAGAAACCGGAATCGGAATCCGAATCAGGAATCGATTGTTCATATTAAAATGATAAAACCCTAAACCCCAGAACCCAATTCACACTGCTATTCGTGTGTTGAACCAACCTAGGATAAATCCCAGTTACATTTCAGAATTGGAACCGGCGGTTCTTCGTGAAAAAAGGGGTAAAGAACCACCACCACCAATAGAGGTAGTCTTTTTGGGCTAGGTTTGGTTAATTTGGGGGAATGGGAATTTTTTGGGGGTTGTGGGGGCCCCCCCAAAAAAAAAAAAAAAATCCTTTTGGGGGTGGCTTTAGGGGTAGGTGGGAGAGAGAGGCTAGTAGGAGGTGGGGAGTGAGTGGGTGGGTGGGTGAAGGTGGGTAGGCGTGTACCTCTTCTTTTTATTTTTATTTTTTTTTATTGTTTTTTTTTTTTTTTTTTTTTTTTTTTTTTTTTTTTTTTTTTTTTTTT
>Ga0209208_10007428_pt1 | contig 14842 bp, 9 predicted proteins | sample S1TSphfallax_3_FD_187694 | JGI IMG/M metagenome (GOLD analysis project Ga0209208, IMG submission 187694) | Host-associated microbial communities from peat moss isolated from Minnesota, USA - S1T2_Fd - Sphagnum fallax MG (SPAdes) (version 2) | ecosystem: Host-associated > Plants > Peat moss >...
CCACCTTCCGTGCGAGAGCCACAAGCACGGCTTCCAACTCCACCCGCGCCAGGTTCTGCCCGACGCAGCCATGAATGCCCACACCGAAGGCGAGGTGCCCGACCGGGCCCCGGTTGATCCGGAAATTTTCCGGATCGCCCCATTTCTCCGGGTCCATATTAGCGGCGCCCAGCACGCATAAAATCTTCGCCCCCTCGGGAATGCCGAAACCCGCTACTTCAGTATCGAGCGCGGCGGTGCGGGCAAAGGTGTGGACGGGGGAGGTGTAGCGCAGCACTTCCTCGAAACAGGGCCGCGCGAGCTTAAGATCGGCTTTCAGAGCGTCGAACGCATCAGGATTTTGCGCCAGGCACCACAGCGCGCTGCCGATGCCGGTCACCGTGGTATCGACGCCGGCTGAGAGCACCGATCGCACCAGCATCGCGGCTTCGTCGGCGTTAATCTCGCCTGCATCCGCGGCGGCGTAGATCGCGGCACCCACCCCGGTGGCAAGCAGCTTTTCCCGCGCGCAGGCGGCGGTGATCCATGGCACGATATCAGGCGCCATAGCCATCGCCGCCCGCCTGATGGCGTTGTCGGGACCAAGCGCGTTGAATACCATCGCCCCATAATCCACAAGTCGCCGCGGGTCCGCTTCGGTCATGCCCACGGCGAGCGGGAATGCCGCGGTCGGGAATGCTTCCGCGAGAGTTGAAACAGCCTCGAATTCAGTTTTTGCAAGCAACGCATCGACCAGATTCTCGGCGATGACCGCAAAATCAGCCGCGAATTGCGCCACCGCCTTGGGTGACAAGGCGCGCGCCATCACCTTGCGGGTACGGGTATGGGCTGGGGGGTCGACCTCAAGGATGATCGATGGCGGACGCCAGGGTTTACCAAGCTTAAAATCGTTCAGCCCGACCCCGCGGGAGGATACAAAGCGCGCATGGTCGGAAAAAACCATGCGCGTCACCTCATACTGCCCGCACGCGAAGACGGCATATTTGGGTATGAAAACAATGGGTCCACGTGCCCGGAGTGCGGCGTAGTAGGGCAGCGGGTCCATCAGGCAGCTTGGGTCATATGGATCGATGTCGAGCACCGGGATGCCGTCCGGCGGCGTGATGCGCCGATGACCCTCGATCAGGTCCAGGCCCGTCGCGGGGGCGTGGCTGTGATTCGCGATAGCGCTTTTATCATGTGTCGCAGCTGACATTTGTTCGGTTCCTGGTGGCCGTTTCCTTCACCGGGGTGAGCCGGTCGATCTTCTTGTATCCCTGGTGATGCGACGGCGCGGAATTGTCCAGACAAATAATCCTAATTATATCTATTAGCGCCATGAATTACCGGGCCCTCGACCTTAATCTTCTGCTGATCCTCGATTGCCTGTTCGATGCTGGGAGCACGACGGTCGCGGCGGAGCGTCTGAAAATCAGCCAGCCGACAGTCAGTTTCTCGCTCGGCAAGCTGCGTGCTGTTTTTGGCGACGAGCTTTTTGTGCGCCACGGCCTGACGATGCGGCCTACCCCGCTTGCCGAGACGATCCGTGAGCCGGTGCGGCGTGTCATCGAGACCATTCGCTTTGAGATTCTGCGGGATCGCGCCTTCGATCCCGCTGTTGCCCAACAGACATTTTCCGTCAGCGCATCGGATATTGGTGAGCTGGTCTTTCTGCCACTGCTGCTACAGGAGCTCCGCCTGGCCTCGCCAAAATCCAATATCCGCTCGCTCGGCCTGAAGCCGGCAGAACTGCGGTCGGCCATGACGGTGGGCGGCGTGGATCTGGCGCTTGGTTACTTCCCTGATCTTACAGGAGCCGGTTTTTTTGAGCAGACATTGTTCGCACATGAATTCACCTGCCTGGTGCGCGCCGATCATCCGGTGATCCAAAGCACGATCAGTATGGAGCAGTTTGTGGCGGCCGAGCATGTGATCGTGATGCAGGAAGGCCGCAGTCAGGAAATCGCCGAGCGCCGCATGGCGGAAATGGGTCTGGTCCGCAACATTGCCCTGCGCTCGCCGCATTTCATGAGCGTGCCACATCTCGTCGCAACTTCGGATTTAATCTCGATCGTGCCGCGCGCCGCCGGGCGTGCCTTTATGCGAACAGGCCGGTTAAAGCTGCTCAAGCCTCCCTTCGACATTCCCCCAATACAACTCAAGCAAATTTGGCACCGACGCGTTCATACAGACCCCGCAACCGTTTGGCTGAGGTCCCTGATCGCGAAGCTGTTCTTGAACGCCGATCCATCTGAGACAGATGAATCGCCGATTTTTGGAGGTTGAGTTTACGCGGCTGAATCTGACGCGAAACGATTCAGCACTACCGCCATAGCTCACCATCTTCACTTCCTTGGTACAGTGATCTTCAAAACTATCGTCACAAGAAATATTCTTCCACACTCGATTAAGGCCGATTACGAATGCTCTAAGCCATTCAGGTAGTAGGACGGCGGGCAGCTTTACGCCTCATCCCGGTCGTAACCCGATAATCTCGGCCTCCCTGATAGCGTACTTTCAGGCTGAAGCTGCACCCATATTTTTCGTACTCGTTAACGACGGCGGATGGACCAGAGAGCGACATGGGACATTCAAATAACGACCCAGTGCCAAAGGCAAAAGGGGCATGGAATGCAGGCAAAATCGTCGGTGCCACGCGGGTGTTAAAACTCCAACAGGTCTGGGCCACCCGGTTCTGGCTAAGTAACGAGCACCGCATACGGGATCGTGCGATGTTCGAATTCGCGATCGACAGCTAATTGCGTGGTGGCGACATCGTCAAAGTTAAAATCAGCGACCTTGTGAGCGGCGGCAAGATTCGCTCACGCGCCATTGTCGTCCAACAGAAAACTGGCCGGCCGGTTCAGTTCGAACTCCTTGACTCCACCCGCGCCAACATCCTGACATAGCTCGAATGCCGTGCAGGCGGATTAGATAGTTGTGTTTCCGAGCCGAATCGATCATGCTGAGCACATAAGCACCCGACAATATGCCCGGCTTGTTGACGAATGGGTGACCGCCATCGGGTTGGTTAGGCAGGATTATGGCACCCACTCACTTCGCCTGACAAAGGCGTCGATGATTTATAAACATACTAGAAACTTGCGGGCGGTTCAAATTCTTCTTGGCCATACAAAAATCGAAAGTACGTTGAGATACCTTGGTGTTACGTGGAGGATGCACTGACCCTTGCGGAAGGAACGGAGGTTCAGAAAGCAAGGCCGTGTTCCGTGCGATGGACCGTTCAGCCGCTTTTCTGACGTGACGTCATAGAACTCCAGCAATGCCACTCGCTGATACGATCAACAAAAAGCGAGTGGCACATGGGTGGTTGGAGTTGCTTAGAAAGGCTTCATCGAAACGACATCTTGAATTGTCATCCACTGCCAGGTGGAGAATTCATCCCAGTTGGCTGGTCCGCCGATGCTGCCGCCGTTGCCGGAGGCCCCGCGGCCGCCGAAGGGGTTGGCCACTTCATCACCGACGGTCTGGTCGTTGATGTGCACGAGGCCGGTCTTTAGCTTTTGGCCGATGGCCATGGCGCGGCCGACGGAGGCAGAGATGATGCCGGCGGAAAGACCGTATTCCGTGCTATTGGCGAGTTGGATGGCCTCTTCGTCGGTGTCAAAGGTGATGATGTTGGCGACCGGGCCGAAAATCTCCTCATCGAAGCAGCGCATACCTGGACGGACATTTTCCAGAACCGTCGGCTTGTAGAACAGGTTCTCGAACGTGCCGCCGGCGGAGAGTTTGGCGCCGGCCGCGATGCTGTCGGTGACGATGGCGTGGACCTTGTCACGCTGACGCTCATTGATTAGCGGACCAAGCGCGACCTGGCCGGAAGCCGGGTCGCCGACCGGTAGATGCGTGGCCTTTTCAACGAGCGCGGCCACGAGAGCGGGGGCGATGGAGCGTTCGACCAGGATGCGCCCGGAGGCCATGCAGATCTGGCCCTGATGGAAATAGGCGCCGAAGGCGACGTTGGAGGCGGCGCGGGCGACATCCGCGTCGCCCAGCACGATCAGCGCGTTCTTGCCGCCGAGTTCGAGTGAGACCTTTTTGAGGTTGCGGCCGCAGATTTCACCGACTTTCCGGCCGGCGGCGGTGGAACCAGTGAAGGCAATCATCGCGATGTCGGGGTGTTCGCAGAGCGCCTGCCCGGCATCCGCGCCGCCCGGCAGAACATGAAGCACGCCAGCGGGCAGGCCCGCCAGCTCGAACACGCGGGCGAGCATCAGCCCGCCCGACATCGGCGTCTGCGGGTCAGGTTTCAGAACCACCGCATTGCCGATGGCGATCGCCGGGGCGACGGCGCGGATCGAGAGTATGAGCGGAAAATTGAATGGCGAGATGACGCCGATGACGCCGCGCGGGACGCGTTTGGCAATCGAGAGGCGGCCACCCGCCGAGGGCAGAACCAGGCCCGGCGCGTCGGTCGTCATGGCGGCGGCGGCGCGCAGAATAGCGACCGCTTCGCGCACTTCCAACTGACCCTTTGGGATGATTCCGCCGCTCTCGCGCGCCACCCATAGCGCCAGTTCCTCCGCGTTGTCCTGAAAAATTGTTGCGGCCTTTAGGAGAATTTCCGCGCGTTCGCGGGGGGCCACGGCTGCCCAGGCTGGCTGCGCGGTGGCGGCCTGGCTGGCTGCAGCGTTGATGTCATCCGAGGTGCCGATTCCGGTCCGCCCCAGCGTGCCTCCGGTGGCAGGTTCGGGGATAGACGCGTCGCCGCCGCCGGCGACATACCAAGAACCGTCGAACACGCGGCCTTCCCATGAAGCGCCAAGCATCGATCCGCTGATTCCATCGGGCATAAAACTCTCCTATGATTTGAAAAAGAGCCAAAAAAGTCCCGTCCCCTCTCAGGGACGGGTTGTTTGACGAGGTGTTACTTCTGGCCGCGCATATGTTTCGGCCAGATGCCGGATTTGCCCGGTGCGATGATCCCATTCGGGTCTAGCGCGTCCTTGATCTTCTCATTGAAACGCATCATTGCGTTATCGTTGAAATTGAACGTGGCGGCGACGTCGTCCATCAGCGCGATATGTGTCCGGTATTCACCGTAGCCCGCTTCCGCTGCGTCCTTGATAAGGACTCTGCAAAGTTCGAGGGCTTTGGTCCGGTCTTCGGGCTTAGCATTTTGGTACACCGCCAGGCAGACATGGTGCATTTCACGCCAGCCGATGATGAACGTCGCGATGTAATCGAAGCCGAATTCATGGAAACGGTCCCGCACCATCGCATACTGCTTCATGGCGTCCTCGCCATCCGGCGCGGAGACCGGTGAGAAGCAAGCATGGCCACCATTTTCGCCGGTCCATTCGCATAGCTTCAGTTCATCAAGCGAGGGCACGCCGCCCATGATTTTCGCGCGGTCCTGCAAGACATGGCCGTTGCGGCCAGGCCTGTCCGCCAGCTTGTAGAATTTGGCCCCGGGAATGTTGCTAAATGCGTCCTGGACAACGCTGTAGGTCATGTTGATCAGCGGCGGCGGGCCGTATGACGCGCCATAGAAATTCCAGAAACCGAGGTCCTGATCGTCCATGATCTTTTTGAGCACGCTGTCCGGACACGGGCCGTCGCCATCGTAGTAATAGCGTTTGTTCTCGACCGTCGCGGCATCGAGCAGGACGCTGCGCAAGGAGGGGACGTTCTGGATGATCATGTTCAGGCGCAGGGGGCGGAGAATTTCGACCAGCGGGCCGAGATCTTCCTCGCGCGGGAAGGTGATCATATATGGTTCGTAGCCGGGGGGTTCGGGCATCAACCAAATGCCCATTTTGGTCACGATGCCGTAATTGGATTGGGTGAAGAGTGGGTCCTGCACCGGGCCAAATCCGTATTTGAAGAGCTGCCAGGTATCGTTGCCCGGCATCGCGCCCATGCCGGTGCGCATGACGTCGCCATCGGCGAACACCACCTCCATACCGCATTGCATCATCAAATGGTCACCATAGGGTGTGTAGCCGACGCCGCGGTCCATCGTGTTGCCGATGATGCTGCCCCAGCCGAGATCAGGCGTGTCGATCCAGAGCTTGATGTTGTTGGCGCGCAGATATTTATCCAGGTCAAAATAGGAGACGCCGGGTTCGACCAGCGCGTAGCCGTATTTCTCGCTCACCTCGATGATCTTGTTCATGCGGGTGCCGAGGTCCAGGACGATGGCGCCTTTCAGCCGCGGCGCGCCGCCGCCGTAGCCGTTGTTTTTGCCAGTGGAGATCGGCGAGATGGGGATGCGGTATTCATTGGCGATTTTCATGATCGCCTGCACGTCTTCGGTGGAACCCGGCAGCACCGCGGCCGAAGGCGTGAACCGGTCATCATCTACGAGCGAGTATGGGTCGAGATAGCGGGCGAGGCCCGCGATGTCGGTGATAACGGCCTGGTCGCCGACGACTTTGCGCATCGCGGCGATGGCTTTTTCAAAGTCATTTTCGGAAATGCCGGGGGGCACAATACGGTCTATTCTGGTTACGACGTTCACTGTTGTTCCTCCGTTTTTTGTGGGTGGGTCTTAGGTCATGCGTAGGATCGGCTTGATGGCGACGCCCGTCTCGGAATCGTGAATCGCCTTGTTGATGTCCGAGAACGCATAGAATTTGACGAGACGGTCGAATGGGAACCGGCCTTGTTTGTAAAGGTCGATCAGGGTGGGGATGAAACTATCAGGGTTCGACTCACCCTCGACGATTCCAATCAGCCGGCGGCCGCCGCTCATGAAATGGGTTTCGTTAAGGGTAATTTCCGCGTCTGGGCCGGACGCGCCAAGTATGCCGCAGGTGCCGCGCGGGGCCAGGCATTCCACGGCGTCGCGGATGACTGCGGCAATGCCGGTGGTGTCCAGCGCATAGTTGATGCCATGGCCGGTGATGCCTATGATCTCGTCTATGGCTTTGGCCTTACTGGGGTTGATGACATGCGTCGCACCAAGCTCCATCGCCATATCTAGCCGCTTGTCGTTCATGTCGACCGCGACAATGGTGGTGGCGCCCGCGACCCTGGCGGCCATTATGGCGGAAAGCCCAACCGAACCAGCGCCAAACACAACAAACGATTTGCCGGGCCGGACGTTGAGCGCGTTCAGCACGGCCCCTGCCCCGGTTTGAATGCCGCAGGCGAGTGGCCCGAGTAGCTCAAGTTCGACATCAGTGGGAACTTTCACGACGTTGACGTCGTGACAGATCGCGTAGGTAGCAAAGGATGACTGGCCGAAGAAATTGCCGTTGATGCGCTCGCCGTGCTGCGAAAGTGCGGATGTGCCATCGGCACGGGCGGCGAAGAAATTGCGCGGGAAAAATTCGTGGCAGTAGGTGATGGCGTGGTCCTGGCAGCTTGGGCAGACGCCGCAGGAGTTGAAGGTCATGACAACATGATCGCCGGGACCGACTTTGGTGATGGCGGCGCCGACGGCCTCGACGATGCCGGCCCCTTCATGGCCGAGCACGACCGGTAGCGGCGTGGGCAACATGCCGTCCCGCACGACCAGGTCGGTGTGGCAGACGCCGGTGGCGATAACTTTCACCAAGATTTCATCGGCGCGTGGCTGTTCGATGTCGATCGTCTCGATGACCAGTGGTGCGCGGGCCTCTCGGGCAATGGCTGCCTGCATTCTCATATCTTCCCTCCGGCTATCCACTTCAGTGTATTCGTTGGACTTGCCGGAAGAATAGCAAAGGGCGTGCCAATCGAATGGCTGTGGGCAAAATTAGGATAACCTATTGATTTAGCTTGAAACTGTCGGTCGAACACTAATCTCAGATGGATCGTTTGGTTGTTTATTTGGTGAAATTGGTGATCTAATTTATTATATAGTCAAAACAGGAGGGACGGATGAGGTCCGGATCGCACATTTCTCTTGCGGAAGCCTCAAGGCGGGCACCTAAAATGCTTGCGCGCGGCGCCAGCTCGGAGCTGGAAACAGGCGCGTCTCCCACCTTCGACGAACTGACCGAGCAGCTGCATTTCGCGTTGGGCGACGGGCGTATCTGGCTGAACGACCAGCGCATGGTGCTGATGCAGTCGATGGTGCTGGGCCGGCTGCGGGCCGAAATCATCGGCGCCTTCGGCGCGCAGGCCACCAAGGCGATTTTTATGCGGGTCGGCTACATCCAGGGCATGCGGGACGCCGAGCTGATCGAGAAACGCTTCCCGCAGGAGGATTTAACGCACGCTCTGGCCGCTGGACCGCGCGTGCACACGCTTGAAGGCTTCGTGAAGGTGACCACCAAGCATTTTGAATTCGATTTGGCGAAGGGCACCTATTTCGGCGAATTTCACTGGCATGATTCATCGGAAGCGGGCGAGCACCTTGCCAGTTTCGGCCTATCAGCGGAGCCGGCATGCTGGCTGCAAACCGGCTACCCCGCCGGATACACCTCAAAACTGTTCGGCAAGCCTGTCATCTTTCGCGAGGTGGAATGCGCCTGCATGGGCGGCTCCCGCTGTGTCATCATCGGTCGACACGCCGAGGGCTGGGAAAAAGACGCGCCAGAACGGGAATTCTTGGGGCTGGGCTGGAAAGGGGGCCGGACGCGTCCGGCCAGCGCGCCAATGGACGAGGGTATCGAGGATACATCGACATCGGAGCACCAAAAAGACGTCGCCGTCGGCGTGTCAGCCAACTTTCTGCGCACGCGCCATCTGTTGGAGAAGGTTGCGACCACCGACGCGACAGTGCTGTTTGTCGGCGAATCCGGCGTCGGTAAGGAATTATTTTCGCGCCAGCTACATATGCTGAGCGAGCGCCGCAACGGACCTTTCGTTCCCATCAACTGTGCCGCGATACCGGATCAGCTCGTCGAATCGGAACTGTTTGGGGTGGAGAAAGGTGCCTTCACCGGCGCCAGCGTCGCGCGCGCCGGGTATTTCGAGCGCGCCTCCGGCGGCACGTTGTTCCTCGATGAGATTTCCTCCCTCACCTACGCGGGACAGGGCAAGCTGCTCCGGGCACTGCAGGAACGCCAGGTGGAACGCGTCGGCGGCTCAAAAACCATCGCGGTGGACGTGCGCGTGGTCGCCGCCTCAAATGTCGATCTAGCCGCTGAGGTCTCAGCCGGGCGATTTCGCCAGGACCTGTATTTCAGGCTTTGCGTGTTCCCGATCACTATCCCGCCGCTGCGCGAACGCCGCGACGATATCGCCCTACTCATGTCGTATTTTCTCGAAATATACGCGACACTGCACCGGCGCCGCCTAAAAGGTTTTACCCGCCGTGCCACGGACGCCCTTCTCAAATACGATTACCCGGGAAATATCCGCGAGTTGCAAACCCTCATCCAGCGCGGCGTGGTGTACGCCGACGATGCCGGTCTCATCGATGTCGTCCATATGTTCAATGGCGCGGAATTGCTTTCACCTTTTTCGACAACCCTTATGCAAGATGGCAAACTGCGTCAGGTTCCGCTCGAACCCGGCAACGCTTTACAGTCGTCCGGAGGGACTTTCGCGGCACCAATATCGACGTCATTTGATGAAATTGAGCGTCAAACATATCTCAAGGCGCTGGATCTTGCGCACGGCAATTTGTCTGCCGCGGCTAGGCATTTGCAAATTACAAGGCCGCAGCTCCAATATAGGATGAGGCGCCTGAACATTTTGAACCAACGGAATTCCGCATAAGCTACCGGTCTGATCAACCGCAAATCGCCATCTTCGGCCAACAGTCAGCTGTTCAGTAGCTCGCCGTTGCAACCTTTTTCCTTGGAGACGGTCGGCAGCTTTGCGCTCAACCCGGCCATTCGGGCAAACTGTGCCATTTCTCTAAAGCAGTCGTTCGTTAGTGCAGCGGCAAACTTACGGAATAGTTGGAAACCTATCTGGCTTACGGGCTGAGGAAGCTCTTTATTGGCGGGGTCTTTAGCCAAGAATTCGTTTTTGCCGATCCGATGACCATCGAACGAACTGAACGCATATTATTTCGGCAATTGACAGGACCAGATTGGTCTTGTATCCGGCTTTCTAACTGAGAATAATTCTTAATCGCATTTAGATCGGATGGCGGGATGTCTTTCATAGGCGGATGGGGTGCGCGAATAGACCTGGACGATTTCCGGCAGTTGGCGAGAGCAAGGCAAACCTTGGCTGCTGGCGATGTCCGAATTGTTCAGCCGCCCCGCGAGACCGCGCCATCCCATGGCGACACGAATGGACCTGGAGATTGCTGGCGACTTGTCCGGTTCCTTGCGGAGCCAGCTCCCGCTGGCCGTTTCATGTTCAAGCTTATTTTGATCTGAGGCCGCTCATGTCGCACCGAACAGACATCGGGCCTTGGCTTCAAAAAACTTTCTGCACAACAACAATTGGAGACAAAGTGTGACGATCCATCAAAAACTCCTGGCCGGCGCGGCCCTGTCCGGTCTTGCTTTGGCCATCTTCGGTTCTGCCACGGCTGCAAACGCGAATGACGCCACCGGCTTTCTGCAAACAGTCAAAAAGCACCACCTGCTCACGTCAACCGTGCCGGCGAATGGCGATCAGAATCCTTACGCCCTGATCGTCGCCCCGGTCTCCGCCGGCACCGTCCAGAAAGATGACATCCTAGTCGATAACTTCAACAACAGTGGCAATCTCCAAGGTATGGGTTCCACCATCATGGATTACCGACCTTCTACCGGTCAGGCCACGACATTTGCCACTATTCCGCGTGATTTGGCGGGCTGCCCCGGCGGCATTGGCCTCTCGACTGCCATGGTCATGCTAAAATCCGGCTGGGTCATCGTAGGCAGCGCACCGAGCACCGATGGCACCACCAAAACACTCGGCCCAGGTTGCCTGATTGTGCTGGATTCTTCCGGCAAGGTCGCGGGCACCATCACTGGTCCGGACGTCAACGACCCCTGGGGCAATATGGCGCTCGTGGACAATGGAAACAGTGCCAGCCTGTTCCTGAGCAATGTCGGCTTCGATATAGGCACCTCCGGTGCCACGACGGTTCATGACAAGGCGACGGTTTTGCGGATTGATCTCACCATCCCCACCGGCGCGCCGCCAGTGGTCAGCAAAAAAACGGTGGTTGCTGATGGGCTATCATCACAGGCTGACCCTAGCGTGTTCCTGATCGGCCCAACCGGACTGGCCTTGGCGCCGAATGGAACACTCTTTGTGTCGGACGCCATCAATAGCCGTGTCGTCGCTATACCGGACGCCGAAACCAGAACCGATTCCGCGGGTATTGGGCGCGTCGTCACGACAGGCGGCCTTCTGAACCGGCCGCTGGCAATGGATATGACGCCAAACGGCCATTTGCTGACAGTGAATGGGCTGAACGGCCAGGTCGTCGAGATCGACCCGGCGACAGGCAAGCAGGACGGCGCGATGTGGATCGATGCTGATGAGGCGCAAACACCGCCCGGCAGCGGCGATTTGTTCGGCATCGTCATGCAGCCGGACGGCAAAGGGTTTTATTATGTCGAGGATGATGTGAACACCTTGGTGCAAGCGCACTAAATCCGTAAGTAACGCGCTGCCTAAATTAAATATTGATGCTCAAATAAAGCGTTAGCCAAATTAGCCGTGGCTGGTCTTGCGCTGCCTTCAACACGGACTTTTCAGGAGAGAGTTATGGGAAAATCCAAATGGTTTTGGATACAAGGAAACTTGTCTAAAATTTCGGTGGCTGCCGTGTTTGCGAGTTTTGGCGCAGCACCGGCTCTGGCACAAAGTGCAAATAACGGATTACTCGGCGATATGGGCGGTTTGCGGACTGCGCTGGGGAACTATGGGATTACGCTCGGCATTACCGATAGCGAGAATCTGCTCGGCAACCTTGCCGGCGGCATCAAGCAGGGTGCTACGATGCAGGGCGTGACAACCGGTACGCTAGAAATCGACACCGGCAAAGCTTTTAACCTTCAAGGCGGTACGTTTCATATCACGGCGTTGCAGCTTCACGGCCAGCCGCTAACCGGTCCGTATCTCGATGACTTGCAGGCGGCCAATGGCAATGAGGGCGAGGACGGCACACGGCTGTGGGAGATGTGGTACGATCAGGTCTTCGATGATTCCCTGGCCGACATAAAAATTGGCCAACAAAGCATCGATAATGAATTCATCCTTAGCAAGTATTCCGGGCTGTTCGTAAACACTATGGCAGGTTGGCCATTGATCCCATCTGACGATTTATACGGTGGCGGCCCAGCCTACCCCCTGTCATCATTGGGTGGCCGCATCCAGTACAAGCCAGCCGACAATCAAACCATTCTCGCCGGCGTGTTCGACGACAATCCTGGCGGCGGCACCTTCAGCGATGACGCGCAGGCATTGGACCGTAACGGCGCAAAATTCAATTTGAACACGGGCGCTTTGTTCATCGTCGAATACCAATATGCGGTAAATGAACCGGCGGTGGGTGACATGGTGCAGAGTAGCCAGGCCCAGGGGGCTGGCCTGCCCGGCACGTATAAGATTGGCTTCTGGTACGATACCGCGTCATTTCCGGATCAGCGCTTTGGCACGGACGGACTTTCCATCGCCAGCCCCGCCAGCAACGGCGACCCGAAGATGCACAAGGGCAATTATAGCCTTTATGGCGTCGTTGATCAGACGGTCTGGCAATCCGCCGCCGATAGCTCAAGAAACCTCAACATATTTGCAAGGATCATGGGTGCGCCCGAGAACCAGAACCTGATCGATTTCAGCGTTAACGGTGGCGTCACCCTGGCCGCTCCATTGCCTGGCCGCGACAATGATCAGGCAGGCATGGATTTTGGGCTGGGCAAGGTCAGTGGCCGCGCCGCGGGTCTGGATCGGGATGGAGGGGCAACCGTGCAAGGGACGGAGGAACTAATTGAACTGACTTACCAGGCACAGGTGACACCATGGCTGACCCTGCAGCCGGATATTCAATATGTCATAAACCCAGGCGCCGGCATCCAGGACCCTGCGAACCCCATCCATAATCTGCGCAATGAACTCGTCGCGGGGGCGCGTGCCAATGTCACTTTTTAGCCAGTGGAAAAGTTCCTTCCTGCATGGCCGTAAAATTGATGGAGACAGACATGTTTGAGCAAAAAATCAACCCAGAAAATTTTTTCCTCCGTGATATTTGCTACCTGCGCGATACAGCAAAAGCATTTCTGCATGAGACATCCGCCTCGAACAACAAAGCCTTTGATGGTCACTCTGCCATTCAGCTTCTAGCCAATGACCGCTTTATGGATCGCTCCCTCGGTGGTCGATCAGCCAACTTTGCTCAAGACCCGCTAACCTGCCACCGGCCAGCAATGTCCGCTCACCTACACCACTGCTCCAGAGCAGTCAGGCAGGTTACGGCCACGCCTTGCCATATAACGAAGGTCGGGCTCCGCCAAATTGCATTTTCGATTCCATTGCTACCGAACCCGGAACTCAGGCGTAGCGCAATCGGCGTTTTTGGCTGGACGTGCCTTGGGCAGTGACAGGCCCGGCGAGCACGCTGCGGGTATGGCATCGAGCGCCCAACGCCATATAAAGTCCCTCATCGTGCGCCATTTCTGGGCACTTGATTGGGTCTTACCTTCTCAAAGCATTTTTTAGAGAAGGGAAATCCTGGTTCCCTTGTTCATTAAGATTCTAAAGGTTCAGGACTGAGTTTTTGTAGAAAAAACCTAAAACGATTTGAAAATCGGCTACCAGTTGCGAGTCAAAAGCTACTTTTTGCGTCTCCATAGGCTACCACCTGCGAGCCGAAAAGCTACCTTTTGCGAAGGAAAAACAACTGATTACGAGTGAAAAGCTACTTTTTACGAGTGCAGTACAGGTTCGTCCATTGCTTGCCCGTGAAAAACAACTTGAAAAACTACCGGGTAGCTGACAGCGTAGCTTTACGATGGCCCGAGTCCCGACAATCCAAGCTATCACGGACCGCGCAACTAGGTCGAATGATCTAGTAGGTGCGGGTGAAGTGTTGGATATGCAATTCGACACGACCAGGAAGGGTCTATCCCTCCGGGCGGCCAAATTGCTGCATCTGTTGATCAAGGAAGCTGGCAGCAAAGCGGTGGACGATGTTGAGCATAGGGTGCCCGTGGCGGCCTTGAACACTTCGATGCACCTGACCCTCGATGAATTCATTTCTACAGTGAAGGAGTTGATGTTCGTTCAACTCGGACTGCGGGCCCTGAATGAGAAGACCGGCGTCCCGGAATTATATTTCGACCCCCTCATTCACTCGGTCAGCCGGACCGATTCGGACGATGATACCGCTGTGGTCGGCTACCGGCTTTCAAATACGCTCCGGCGGGTCATGAAAGACTCGGTCCACTGGGCTATCCTTTCCCGGCAAGCGGTAATGGCCTTCGAGAGCCGCTACGCTCTTCGTCTTTATGAGTTGGTTTCGCTACGGATCAACCTGACCCGCAATGCCGAGAAATTCACGATCGACAATCTGCGTGACAAACTTGGCGTGCCGGCGGGCAAGCTCATGAAATGGGATGCTTTCAACCGGAAGGCTCTCGGGCCAGCGATCGCTGAGGTCAACCAGCTATCGGGCTTTCTTGTCGTGGCAACACCCTATAAATCGGGCCGATCGGTCGCAGGTGTAACGCTAACCTGGTCAATTGCTCCCACTCCCGAGAGGGTCAAGGTTCAACGCGAACTTGAGTCGAGCCGTGTCGGTCGTACCGTTCGCAGGGACGGTAGTTCGGAGAAAGTCATCGATCTTCTCCCGGTTCAAGCAATGACACGCGAGGCGCTCACTTTCCCCCGTCAGGGGGGCATAGCCTATTCCAGTTGGGCGGACTTGGCGCGGAGTAGCTTGCCAGCCTCAAATCGGCCGGACATTGATCATGTGGCCGAGCGGTTCCGCAATTTTTGTTCACGCAAAGGGATCTTGCTGAACAGTCCTAAGATCGATGTTACCTTCGTCTCGTTCTGCAAATCCTGGCAG
>Ga0209208_10007429_pt1 | contig 14842 bp, 8 predicted proteins | sample S1TSphfallax_3_FD_187694 | JGI IMG/M metagenome (GOLD analysis project Ga0209208, IMG submission 187694) | Host-associated microbial communities from peat moss isolated from Minnesota, USA - S1T2_Fd - Sphagnum fallax MG (SPAdes) (version 2) | ecosystem: Host-associated > Plants > Peat moss >...
CACGTGGCATACTTACATTGGGCCACATGTCATAATATAAGATCATCCAAGTATTAGAATTGAACGTCCTAGATTATTTCAAAATAATATTAATAATATTTTAAATAATCAAATATTAAAACACGTCGCAACAAATCATTTGCCTTTAATTGTTACCAAAATAGTTGCATCTTAGTCGCATGTGACAATACGTATACAATGTAGTCAAAGGATGAAATGTATTTGTTGATTTTTTCTTCATACAATACCTTTTGTCATTTGCGACTAATTTATCACATGCAACTTGTCTTAGGCGACTACAGGGATTTTAGTTGCAAAATGTCTCTTGCGACTAAAATTTTGTTACAAACACTAGTCGAAAATACACAGTTTTCTTCTAGTGTATTTTGTAACTGAACTACAAAAGATACATATTTTCATTCTTTAGCAAGACACAAGTGGCACAACGCATGACAAAGATAAACATGATCTTGCTTTGGTAGAAGAAGAATGCAATTAATATTGTTTAAGGTAATTTACAAACACAAAAATCAATGCCTAATGGGCAATCCATTTGCAGAAATGAGAACAACTCTAAATTCATTCTCTATGTTTTAGAAAATGCCAACGAATATTGCATTTCATATGAATATTTCATATCTATTAATTGCCTCCAAATTTACTTTATGAAAATCCTTTTTATCACATGCTATACAACTCGACAACATCATTCCAATTATTTTAGAAATATCACCTTAGCATGACTCGTTAGGCATTGCACTTCATTACAACTGCATGTCAGGAAATGAATGAAAGGTTTTGTTTGGCCACAATACATCACATTTTGTAGGATGAATAGAAATGTTTACAATTTCCTTCGACCACCCAAGGACCCTACCATCATTTGTATGGAGTCAACACAAGTGCAATTAGGGAAATTTCCAATCATCACCTCATATTACTTTGTGCTAGGAGGTGGACTAGAGTTAATGATGTAAATCTATCCATACCCTAGTGGAGGAACTTTAGTAGGTGACAAAACAACTTCCAAAGTTCATATAGCCTCCCACCTATTTGTCTATTGAGTTGAAAGCTTAAACGTTGTTGTTCGTTGAATAGGCTTATTATTGTAAATTTTTGGCCAAGCTTCAAAATATGTAGGTTAGTTACGAGGTGTTGTACTTTCATTTGCAAAAAAGGTCCAAGGAGCACATTTGTGCACTTCACATAGAACAAATCATGCCTCCTCCAAAGCTATCACCTCAAATTGAGTCAAGTCAAACCCTACTTACATTGGCCACGTTGATGAAGCAAGTGGCCTATCAAGACAATACTTCTTTTTAGAACCTCCAACACAATGAGTCAAATCATCGACACAAAATTAAAACTTGTGACAGATTGGTGCAAACCTTTTCAAATTAGACCACAAACCATCGTAACATGGACTAAGTATGCCGCTCTATTCTTCTGGCAATGATTCTGGTGTCGTAATGTTTCATTGATATTTTTTGAATTGTAGAGCAATGAGTATTTGACAATGGTGGGCACCTTTCAATTTTCCACACACCATCCCCAAACACATGTTCTTGAACTTTCAATCCTTGAAAAATCAAAACAAATGCTTCATCCCTAATAATCCCACTAGACTCCCCAACATCAAAATTTGAATTAGTGAAGCCATTAGACGTTGTGTTAACTCTTAGTTGAAAAAAATTCACATGATCACGCCTATGTGAATCACCTTCTAACCTTAGGGTTATGTCAACCCTTGTTTTGTGGATCCAAAAACTTCTTGACCCTCCAAATGAAGTATCCTAGTAATGAAGGAGGACCCGTTGATGTGTTTAGTGATGGCGTTGGCCATTTTCGATGGGTCACCATATTGGTTTACTTGCCACAATCTCAATTCATCCCTAGCAAGACCCTTTTCGCATCTTCCACCATTCAAGTATACATTGTAAGATGCATTTTGTTAGAACGCCTTGACATAATCATCAAAAGTTGCAACAAAAAGGCATTTGACATTTTTGCCAGATTGTTGTAACCAAATATTATGGATTATTTTAAATAGCTTACAAATCAACATGTTAACAAGCTCCTCTAGGTTGAACTTTTGCAAGCATTTTCAAAGGAAGACAAATCATATATTAAATTCATGAAAACGATTAAACAATTTCACATAGAAAATCAAAATTTCTCACATGTAGCATGAAACGCCCCCATTGTCTGACACGAAAGTGCTAGAACCCAACTAATTATTGAGCTTGTGAATTGCACTTTTGGCCATAGCGCTTGAAGAATACCACCAAAACCAAATTGCAACATATCAAACAATTATTTTTCCCAAAGATGTTGTGTTCTTGTATTCGAAACACGAGGACTTGTGTCATTATTATAACTCTGATGTAATCAATTATTTTGTGTGTCTATCAAGTGACTAAGTTCAATGGAACAAGCAAGTTCGTTCCTTGTCAACCATCTTCACAGAGGCATCTCCAAAATTGTACATGATACAAACAACATTCCAATTGGCATGTGCATTATCCACTATGAACCCTTTGAAATTGGGGTCTGCAAGACCAAACTTGAGCATCACTTAATTCAAAGTTTTCCACATGACACACATAGCTTTTGTGGATTCAAATTACATGTCGCAAATTGTAATGTTGAACACTTTGTAATACATTATGTGGTAAACATGACAAGCCATGGTGGTCCATTCTTGAACACGTTTAACATGATCAAACATCAACCAACAATTTTGCAAATCACCACTAGGTTGCATGCGCCTCACCAAATCAACCCCATTTGTTGGCCCATAGAACAACATTTTAAACAAAAACATTTTTTGCCTAACCATTTGTCTAAGAAACAACTATTTTGGATGTAAACATAAGGACTTTTCAACTTAAGGATAAATATGTTATCCATGTTGAGAATTCAAGCTCAACTAGTTAGGTTTCATTAGTTACTGGAATAGGAAAGTAACTAGGTTACTTTCACAAGGTTGAGTTACTTTCTTTACTTATATTAGTTTGGTTATTTGTGGTTTGGTCTTGTAGTTAAATACCTTGGTGTTGATGGTTTGTTTCTCTTTTCTTCATTACACAAGTTTGTGTATTTCATGTGACAAGAACCTTGAGGAGTTTTTGATGTTATGTTTTGTGTTGTGAGCATCGTGTTATAGTTTCCTTTCAATAAAGTTCTATGTTTGCACTTGAATAGATCTCCTATTTGTTAACAAATCATGGGGCCTCTAATACCAACATTGTGCTTAAAGGATGTAATGAGGTTTTGAATGTTGGGAAAACACAAAGGTTGGAACTTGTCCATCACCTTGTCAAGTTATTTCCACATGTCCTTCACCATTATCATTGAACAAATGATGCGCCAAGAAGGCTTTACTTGCATTTAAAGTGATTGTAGAGATTTTGGTATTAGGGGTGTGAAAAACCTAACTTTCTACCAAAACCTTGATTTCTTCCAAAGACTCCCACACATACCTTCTGCAACATGGTGCTCATGCGTGCCAAGGTGAATTGCAGCTATTGAAAGGGATTGAAGTTTATGGATAACATAGTATATATGATAGGGGTAGGTATTCACACAAAAAGGACTTGCAACACAAAACTTGCACACAACTATACCAACATAAGGTCTTGGTGCAAATTGGCCAACTAAGGGAATTCAGGGAGAATCACCAATCCAACTTACTTTGTTTCAGGCAACAAAGTGGAAGAAATGCTCACAAGAATCATTATCGCAATGCAAGTGCCCCAACCACTTTATGCTTCTTAATCCCAAGCCAAAATTGTTATTCATGTTGGAGGTTTTCACCTTGCACCAAACATTACCATCATACTTGTAGTCCATGCCTTGCATTTGTCCAAAATGGCAAGTTGGAAAACGAATGGGTAGTAGTTCAAAGATGATGTCATTGCTGAATGTGATGGGTAGAGAAAAAACATATTGGACTTTGATCTTGTTGTAGTCTAGTGACCTTAATTTGTTTGTCGAATGTGGTGCAACAAACATTGCTTTCAAACAATCTATTATGATTTTGTAGCTCCAACCAACTCTAACTTGATTTTAATTTGAAGGCACATCCTCCACAAGGTACACATCCAAAACCAAGGTAAAAAATGAACCAAAAACATTCACGTCAAAATTCATAGGCAAGAAGACATCTTCATTAGCGGAATCACTAAGATCAATAAAGGTTGATGAAAGGAGATGCAAAGCTGAAATTAGAGTATTTTCCTTGTCCAACTTTTTTTGCTTCACAACAAAAGCCTTAGGAGCCACATTTGCCACAAATGCAATTGTCCATGGGGTAAGGATTGTGCCGTGAGAACATTGTATCAAGTTATCTCTAACAATCCTATACCTCCCTACTTTGACATCCCAATGGACCCCATTAGGATTTGAAATAGACTCCTGGTATATTGAATTTTTCACAACATTAATGTCGTCATCTTTGGAGACATGAATAGAACCATCTTGAAAATTAAACCAAACATATATGACAAACTTTTACATTCCCAAAATTGTCAACTAAGATTGTAAGATCAACCTTGCCTTCAACATAAAATGTTTCCATTTCTAATCATAGACTACAAATTGTTAGAAAGAAAAGTAAAAAAGTATAGAACTAAGAAAATGGCAATGGAGTTTTTTAAACTACACAATCATAATTCAATTCACCACCACGAACACTAAATATGTTGAAAAATGTCGTAGGAAGAAGTAAGCGTCAAGGAAAAAGGTGAAAAAGTAAATTCTAATGACGACTAATCGGAACGGTTATATGTGGGATTTTTAAAATGTTTCGTATGGTTGTCTATAGACTATTCCAAAAACAATTCTAGAAATAATTACCTCATTTTCAAGCCTAACTATGACATTTCTTTCTTAATAACTGCTTCCCTCTTTTCATAACTATTTCTTACCTTTCTTAATAACTACCTCCATTTTATTGTTTGCTCATATTTTCCCTTTGCATCAACATGTGTCTTTTCATCTACATGATATGAAATCATCAGTAGTGTGTAGCAATGTGGGGCTCAAAAAAATATAAGGATATTTTGTCACAACATAGAGTTTATTAGTGTTATGACCCTTGCATTGTAAACAATTTCAACAAAATGAAAATCAAAGTTTTTTTTATCAACAATTGACAAATAAAACCAATAGATAGGTTGGAACAAAGTAATTCATAAATTTTTATTTAACTGATTATGTTAAATGAAAAAGGTAGGATAATGCACAAGACCCAATAAGATGTTAGTTTGAGTGTTGTGAATTAAAACATTTTAAATTATAGTATTATGTAAATGGTAAGTCCTTGTTGTCATTGTGTGAGCACCAAGGGCAAAGCTCGATCACAACTACACAATAATTCCCTGACAACAAAGACTTACACTGCGTAAAACCAAGGTAATCAATACTTTACAAAATAATTCCCTCACTTTCAGAGATTTGATTGGGTTACATCTTCCATCCTTGGGATCTTAAAACCTTATGATATCTACCCTAGGGAACATTTTGAAAGTTTGATTACAAAAAAAATCCACCTTCTAAATACATTAGTGACTTTCTCAAAAGTTGTTACATAATTGTGTAGTAGTAGGATGAGCCATGACATATTTTCTAAAACAAATGTTCATGCATATAAATATGGAATTATTTAGGTATAATGAATTTTAGGACAATTAAATGAGCATAAATAATTATTGTTGTTATGAGTACATTCAAAGAATGTTGTAACAATCCTTTTTTAACACACTTAGCCCACTCCAATCCATCAAATATGATAGAGTATGTTCGGTGGTAGCAAAAACCTCCAAAAATAAAACTAACAACTAATGTACTTTCTAGCCCCATAGTTTTGTAAAAGATTTTATGAAACAAAGAGGGGTACATTGAAGGCACATTCAAGACAATAATGGTAGGGACAAAATATGGACATAGTTTCAATGGAATTCATCTAAAGAGGAACAATTATTTTTTAAATCCAATAAGATCTATTAATTGAGGGAGATTGAATAATTTGCTACATGAAACAAATTATAGAGGAGGACACTTAAATCAATAACATCTTTTTAAATGAATTGGGTTAACAAGTCAAAAAAATGATTTATTATGTAAAATTTTGGCAAGGCATTTGAAAAGATAGAGGCAACAAACCTTGGCATGATGTAAATAAATTTGGCTAGGAAAGAAGGATTAAATTCAAAATTTTATGCTAGATGTGAAAATATAAGTATTTTATAATATGTATCCATCATACAATTACTCTCCAATTTTTAGACCCATGGTATATAAAAAAGAAATTACTAAATATTACCTTTAATTGCACTAATATTTATAATGAGAGGAAAAATGAAATAATAACATTTGGATAAAAGATGTTGCCAAAGACATATTTATTATAATGATAAGTATGAAAAAAAAAAACAAGAACAACTGATTATCACCAATTAGGACTTTACAAATACTTGGAGTATGTTCATAAATTTTTACGGGTTAATGTTAACATGAAACAATTAAGACAAAGGTATATATAAAAAATTGTTAATTTTTTTCTTAAAAACATTTCTTGGGTCAACAGTAAAAAACACTTGAATCATCTTAACATTGTAATTTGATAAGCTATGATTTTTCATAAATATTATCTTGATGAACTAGATGGAAGTGTAGTTGAATGATTTTTGGAATTTTGTCTTTATTGTTTGAAGCATTTGTTACCAATTGTTTATAATGTAACTAAATGGCAACACAATAATATTGAATTGTCAAAATTGTAATAGGGGACATATTTTGCTATAAGTAAGGATGATAGCAATTTGTCAATAACTATTACATAATCCACTTAATGATTGGCATTAAACCCAATAGACACATCAAATAATGAGTTATCATGACACACAAAAAACCAATTTGAATCGGTAATTGTTAGGCACAAACTAGACACAAGTGAAACATTTTTCAAATGTAGAGGTCTAGCAAGATTTCAACCATAACTTGACACAAGAGTAGAAGAAGGCACGGTAATAAGTGGACTCATATTAAAGCAAGACAATGAAAACTAACAATGGCATTGGAAAAAACAAGGAGATATGCCTTGCGAGTTCCTAAACAAGAGGTGTTATGTCTTTTCTTAAAATGGAATGAATATGTATTGTGATGTATTTTAGCAACTCTCATATCTTCTAATTCTTTTTTTTTGCAATTGTGAAGGAGATAGAAATATCATGAAGAAGAAAGGAGCTTGATCTCTCACAATGGAGGGAGGAATCATTAGAGGCAAAATTTTATTTATTAAAGGCCCAAATGCATTGGAATGTGAATGAAAATACATTAGGGATGTTATTTCATGAGCTTGTGAACACGAGTGCAAATAAGGGAGCATAATTGAATTTTTAAAAAATATTTTTCCCATGTTGACGAAATATTTGGTGATGTGGAAGAATGTTATGCCACATGTCATGGATGAATGATATTTATGGATGAAAATGTGGATAAAAATGACAATGGATGAACTTTTCATGAATATTTGCAACATGATACATTCCAAACAAAATACAATAAATTTATGCTGGTTTATTATGAACAATTCAACACATAAAATGCTTAAGTTACACTTGAACTAGTATTTCAAATTCCATGACTATTAAATATATTCTAGCTTTGTAACATCCAAATTGTTACAACCCTAACTTTGGGCTTGCAACCAAGGCAAAGGCTTGCAAGGGTGCAGGCCAAGAGGAAGCTCAAGAATCACATCTCATGCTCATGGGAGTGTAGGAGAGTGTGAAGGAATGAACCTTCACACTCCCAAGTGAGCTCCCACTTTGGGAGTTAGAGTCTTGAAAGACTCTCGAATCCTCAAAGAGCAATTGCAATAGTCAAAACCCATTGGATTGAAGAGTTCCTTGTATCATTGGAAAGCTCTTGGAACTTAGATGTCTGAAATGGGCTCGCATGACCCATTTTGGTATTTAAAACACAAGTTATGGCCCAAAAAAAAGCAAGGAGTCAAATTGTTAATTTGACTCCCGATCATTAAAAGTCGGGAATCGCCCCAATTTCCTTGCGTGCAGGTGGCGTGCGACATACTATTGAAAAGCTCTCAATGAGGGCTACAATTTTGCTTCATACCTCATCCCAATCGAAGGTCTTCACACAAAGTTATGGGCCCCCAAAGTTGGGGGAGTCTTAGTTATGGGAATTTCGGGACTCCCACTTGGGAGTCTCGGGACAAAATGACATTTGAGTGTTGGTCCCATGGCCAAGCACAAAATATAATATAAAGGGGAAGGTGGTGGCGTCCCCAAAGTTCGGGTTGTGGTGAATCTTGTGAGTGCGTGTTTGCTCATAGTTCATCCATGCACCAAAGTGCTCCAACTACGCATTAACCAACTTGTTGTTTGGTTTGTGCAAGTTCGTGTGAGTAAGTGAAGTGCTTGTCAATCTTCTTAATTCCATCTTGGAATTCCAACACACCCCTCTACCCCCAAAGTGGTGCGAGCCACGGAGTGCGCCCCAACTCCTTTTCCTTCCATTGTCTTCACCTTTGGATTCGCAACTGAATGCATCCAAACTGTATAAAATTTGAGATTAAATCAAATTTAGAGGCACATAAACTTGTTGACCCATCAAGAGGTATGTGTCAATTTAAACATTACTTGTCCACCATAAATAGGTATGTGAAGATTAAGAATTCAAATAATATCAAGCACCTTAAGACACCTTACCATTTTAAACTCATTTTTATTTTCATTTGCTTTCACAACCCACTAGCAACTTGCATAATGAAATTGCATTATTTTTCATTCTAATACTAATTTGCATGCAAAATACTTCAATTTGTATTATTTGCACGGGTATTTCTTAGTTGCATCCTTTGTTCCTCAACCTCGTGCTTATAATCGTAAAACCTTTTTACTCTAATGGAAAAAAGAAAATTGTCACCAATTGTCACACCAAACACGTTGGAATCTATTATTGAATACACATTAATCTCAAACATATTAGAAAGAATTTCCGAGACAACAATACAACCATTGGAATATTCGAGAAATAATACCAAGCTGGACCCCCTCATGCATTTGCTCGAAATTAGGACATGGGGAACATAATGGAAGAGAGTAATTGACAAAACAATGGAATGGGCAGCATGGCGATGGGCAAATGTGAAGATGGACAAAGAAAGTATTTATATAATGAAACAAAGTTTGAACATTTCCAAGGATGATATGGAGGACAAAAATTTGGTAATGTTTACACATGTAATGGACTTCTTCAAATAACATGTGAATTTAAAGAAGTCAATTTTAGAGCATTTTTTCACAAGCTTATTGAACGGTTTGTCAATAAAGGACTTGTTAATATTTGGGAATTTTCTATCCACATAATTCACGAATCCTTGACGATGGCTTTATGCAACTCCAAGTAAGCAAACCTAGGTTCCACAAAAATCAAGGAACAAAGTTTCAAAACAACCATTAATTGTCGAATGATAGGGCTGGCCCCAAAACAACGATAAGTGTACAATAGTAGAAAAAAACAACAAATCACAAATTGAATGAGAAATCAAAATCCTATTTTTTACATTGAATCATAACACAATAAACATGTGAAGATAAATATTTGTTTAAAGTATGAAATCATAGAAGGAAATATTTATTTATGAAAATTTTAAATAAATTATGGCTTAACTTGAGTAATTTAAAACAAATCCATAGTGACTATTGAGAAAAACAATCAATCAAAACTTCAAATCAAAACATAAAATGATAATTAAAATCATATATATGATCTTTTAACTATTGAAACAAATGTAGGTGTTCTACCATTTTGGAATTATTCTAGCATATGCAATTTTTCTAAACATGCCAATTAAAACCAAATGGTCCAATGACAACCAATGTTTATGATCCTAGAGGGCAAACTTACCCTTGGCACTAAGAACATCACACCCCAAATTTTTGCGACCCATCCAACTTTAGGACAACATAGGATTCAGATAAATAAAATTTTTCATTCCAAACTATTTATCAAAAGGTTACCCCAACCATGTATAATTCAAAACTCTAATTAAATTTACGAAAAAATGTGTTTTGATGTGGAAAATGAATGTATATGCAAAAAGTTTTAGGAATGTCATATGGGGGGTTTTTTATTATCAAAAACACAAAAGGAATCTATTTTTTGGGAATTTTTTTGGTTTTTATTTTTCAAGACTACTTCAAATGCCGACCTATTTGATGTCTTTTATAGATAATTGATTGAATCAATTATGAATTTTTGAAGTCAAGATCGAAGCCTCAAAAGGCCATTGATGTCAAAAATACAAATGATAACACCTTTTGTGATTCTAATGACTAATGTGGATCATTCCCTTGTGCATGTATTAAATAAACAAGACAAAATATTTAATGTGTGAATGTAAGGACACTTAAAAGGAAAAAGTTAAAAACTGGGTCAATAATGGTTTATGAATCAAGATGTTAATGCATATTATAGGTTTTTGGGTGTCCATTGTTTTTCACGAGTGTGTGCATAGGTGGGGAACACATTGCCCACCTAGTCCAATCAAATAAACCAATGTATAAGTAGATGAAATTTTATTTCTTAAATTTGGTCCAACTTTCATGTGATTTTGGCAAGGTGGTTCCTAGTGGTACCACCCAAGGAAAAATTGCCGTAGATTTAAATGCAAAATTTGACTAGACAACCACAAATATCTCTTGAAGCAAACATGTTTCCAAACATCTCATGTGTTGTGCATTTAGTTTTATTTTATTTTGAGGTTGAAGGGATCTTTATTCATACCTCATCTTGTCACCTTGAATACCTACTATATCATTTTCAACTTCCAATTAAGTCATTAATGTTTCTGTATTTTCATATCTATCGTTTAAAATTCGGTTATGCAATTTGTGTCAACAAACTACAACATTTGGTAAACAAAAGATATGCAAACTTCTTTTTGACATCAATTTTTTTTTTTTTTCAAGATCCCAAAAGAGTTCACCACACTTCTGCCACAAAACAATTATCAATTGAATAAAGCTTCAAGAATAATATGTCACGCTCCAACTTGCTTGTGGGGCACCATCAACTAAGGCAAGAGGGGATACCCCTTATTGCTAAAGATGTATGGCCAAATTCCTTCTTCTCCATGATCAACAACACACAAGTTTCCATCAATGGCTTGACGATACAAAAAGGAAAACCATAGTCATTAGTACAATTCATGATTTTTTTATTGGGCTTTCTAATCAAAAAACACCCAAAAGTGACAAGTGTAAAAATAACCACCCTTTCAATATGGACAAATCATTTTGGCCATGTCATGCATGATTGGGCAATCAAATTGGACCTTGTCATTTTGACTTGCAAAATGATTGACAAAATGATTGATAAAATGATTGACTATTCAACTAATAGATAGTGGACCATTTGACTAGGTCAATTTTATACTTAAATTAAAAATATTTTTTGGATCATTATTTTAAAAATTAATAGGTAGGTAGGTAGGCTGAAAAAAACACTTAGGTAAGTAGGTGTTAGCCTAGCCTACCTAACCTAACCTAACCTAATTTAACCTCACCAAATTATTTTAGTCCAACCTACCTACCCTAGTTTTCTAAGCATGCACATTGTAAGTATAAATAATTGAACCCCAAACCTTCACAATGATAAACCAAATGTTTATCAATGGACTACACAACCAAAGGTGTTCAACTTTTTAACAAGCTTTTTATTTCACATCATTAAACATAATGGCTAAACCTAGGTGACAACTAATGGTTAAATTAAATGATTTAAAATAAATAGTTAAACCTAGTGGCTAAACTCAATAATTTAAACTAATGGCTAAACCCAACAGTTTAAATTAATGATTAAACCTAGTGGTCCTTAAGCTTCATTTAGGCAAGTGCCAATTTTTCTAGACACAAGTGGAATACCTAGGTCACATGGTTTATCTAGGTGGATTGGGGGTATAGAAGGCCAAGGTTGAAGCCATTTCATAGGTATCCCAACTGATAGATGTGAACCAATTACAAGCTTCCTAGGCTTGTGTAATTATTACCAAAAAATTGTTAAAGGATTTAACAACATTATTAAACCTTTAACTAAGTTGATGCAAATTGATAAGAGTACATTTGGGGTGAGGAGCATGAGCATGCATTTTAAAAATTAAAGGCCCAATTTTCCTTAGCCCCCATCTTGCGACGACCCATTTGATGACGTCCTTTTTAATTGCATACTAATTATAATACCTTAAGGTTGGGAGTTGTGCTTACCCATTTAGATGATGATGGTTAGGAATTTGTCATGGCATATGTTAATTGGTTCAACAACAAAACATATGCCAAATATAAGTCATTTGAAAGGGAGTGTTTCATTGTTGTTTGGGCAATTTCTTCTTTCAAGTGTTAAGTATATGGTAGTCCATTTACTTTGGGTACCGATCACCACCCCCTGAAGGTTTTGATGGAATCAAATTAATTCATAAGAAAGTTGGCCAAATGGGCATTTTTTTTTTAGGAGTATGATTTCAATATTGTTCATAGGGCCAAAGGTTAATTGAAACGTCGATAGGTTGAGTGGGAACCCAAGTTTTAATGAAGAGGATACCATAGGGGCTAGGTGGCATTAAGAGGTAGATTTGGAGGCAGTAGCAGGATGGCATGCCTCTTCATATTTATGTACTTTCTTGGGATGTTTTAGGGATGTTCCCTAGGGCACACACAAGTATTGGGAATTCCCACAATGACAATGATGAGCTAGAGGACAATGGAGCCCTACACATCCATCTAGATTTATTTATTATGGCATATTTATAAGCATGTGAAGTTTTGGTGGGATTAAAACCCAAGGAGTGGGATTAGATTGTCCATAGGGCGAAATGATTTTGATGGGAAAATAATTTTTTATTACATGTGTGGACAAATGTGAAATGACCTCCCATCCTTCTACTCCTGGTTCTATGAGGTGATTATATTCGGAAGTACATATGCTATTAGTGAAAGAAAAATGCAAAATGTATTTTTAAATATTATATTACATTTGTAATTGAAAACAAACATTTTGCTTCCTATGCATCATTTATGATTTGCAATTGATAAATATATTTCTTAAATTCAAACTTTTCAAAATCCTATAATTTTATGTTAAACTATCATCCACCTAAACCAACTTCTAAGGATTTGATAATATGCTCAACTTAACAACATGCCTTGAGTCATTAAAACATTGTTCCCATCACATATGTTATCCAAATCTAACTTACATTAGTTCATTGGAAAGCTAACTACAAGGCGCATCTCTTTAACAAAATTTCAAGCTCTACATCTAAATCAACAAAAATTATGCCATAGAACCCAAGAAGGTTTCATGAAAACATAAATGACACACCCCCAAACTCCTTGATAGATTCAATTACAAGTCCAAAGGTGAAAACAATAGAAGGATAAGGAGTCAGGCTACACGTATTGGTTCATAATAGTTCAAGGGTAGAGGGGCATGTTGGAACTCCGGGAGGGGATTAGGACGAATGACAAGTAAGTTAATTATTCACACGGACTTACACAAACCAAACAACAAGTTGGTTAGTTGCGTAATTGGAACACTTTTGGTGCACAGACAAGCCATGGGCAAACACAAATTCATAAGATTCACCATGGCTCGGACTTCGGGAAGCCACTATCTTCCCCATTATAGTATTTTCTATGCTTGGCCATGGGGTTTGCAACCAAATGTCATTTTGTCCCAGGACTCTCAAGTTGGGAGTCCCGAAATTGGGACCCCTGTAACTTTGGAAGCCCATAACTTCTTATGCAGACCTCTGATTGAGATGAGTTATAAAGAAAAGTTGTAGCCCTTGTCGAGAATTTATCAACAATATGTAGCATGTCATTTTCATGTAAGTAAATCAAGGAAATTCTTGACTTCTAGTGTGTGAGGATTTATTGCACACCTTTACCACTAAGATATGCACTCACAATAAAACCCGGTTGGAAGTGGAACTACGATGTAGTTGTAGTCTAACAAGTAAAGTGGTTCGAGGTAAGTAATGGAATTCACTAAAAATCTAATGCGTTGTGTCCAAATTGAAGCTAGAAAACATCATGAGGGAATTGTAACTCACCATGATGGGATATTGAGGAGCCGTATGTTGATGTTCATTTCAATGTCATGTTTGAACCTTTCCATTCTGTTTGTCGTAACAACTACATACAACATCCTAATCTAACATGCATTGGAATTGGGAAGCTAATATAAAGGAGCCATGTTTAAACAATCTCATAAGTTTTTATTTTATGTTTTTGATCAAGAGTTAAGCCTAGAAACTAGGAGCCACTTGCCTAGTTTGAGGAAAAAAACAACTAATTCAACCCCCTCTACTTCCAACTAACGTAGCTCCCTTACAGAAAGCCCGATCATGCTGAAATTTTGGGAGGGCCTTCTCCACCTTCCAAACTAAAACTGATTTAATTTTGACACAAATCCAACGGTGGATTTGAGAGAAAAAACTAATTGAACCAAAAGTCCAGAGGCTTTGCCATGGAAATCATTCCATGAACCCCACTACAACCCCCTCTACTTTCAACCCACGTAGCTCTCGTATAGAAAGCCCGATCAACCTGAATTTTGGGGAGGGCCTTCTAAACCTTCCAAGCTAAAATTGATTCAATTTTGATAGAAATCCAACGATGGATTTGAGAGAAACAACTAATTGAACCAAAAGTCCAGAGGCTTTGCCACAAGCACTTCCTACACAAGTTCCTTTCATGCTTAATTCCTACACACACCCTTTCCATGAGCACCTCTCCACACATAAGAACTAAAA
>Ga0209208_10007430_pt1 | contig 14841 bp, 10 predicted proteins | sample S1TSphfallax_3_FD_187694 | JGI IMG/M metagenome (GOLD analysis project Ga0209208, IMG submission 187694) | Host-associated microbial communities from peat moss isolated from Minnesota, USA - S1T2_Fd - Sphagnum fallax MG (SPAdes) (version 2) | ecosystem: Host-associated > Plants > Peat moss >...
CAATGCGAGGTGTTTTGGGTCCTGCTGTCGAGCTCTGAACATTCGGGAGTCCCGAAGGACTCCAAATCCCCAACTTTTCCAAGTGTTGGGCTTCACCCCCACACTTGGCCAAGTTAGGGTTGCGACAAAGTCCGTGTTAAGTCCCAACTCCTAAGTTCCATTGCAAATTTCAATAGTAAGTTACATGGACTTTGGACTTTGGAGCATTCAAGATTGGTGACCTTTTAGTTAGGTAGACCTTAGTAATACACAGTACAAGGTGTGCATTGAACAATGATGCTAGCAACAACAACAAAATCTTACTACAACCTTGCAATTTACAACTTGCAAGTTGTAAACAATTGAATCAAAATATAGGTTTTAGAATTCTAATCCCCGTTTTCTCATTGAAAGCGTTCCAAGCAACAAGCTTGAACATTGAAGTCTACAAAATTGCAAATGATTCTCCTCATTTTAACGCTTGTCGCCAAATCCAAAACATGGTTGATCATCTCATTGGGTCCGTTAAATTACCAAGTTCGACAACTCCCAAGCTCCAACTTTTTGGGCATGAACATTGAAGACATTCTTTCAACCAAGATATATTTTAAAATTTAAAAGACAATTCATAGATGTGCCATACTCACAATCTCACTGGGAATTTGGAAGCAATGGCAATGGCAATCCTAGTTGTGTAGCTAATGATGGTGACAACAACTTTTTTGTAATGTTTCTAACCTAAGTTGGTGTTTTGATGAGAAGTGACAACAACATGGTAGGTAGTGACAACTTTGGACAATGTGGTGGAACCATTTGGTGGTAAGAAAAGTTTTAAACTTGCTATACATGGCAATAGCTATTAGGGTTTTAGGAGAAATGGCAAGCAAACCTTAATTTTTGCTAGGTAACCTTTCAATGATTATGGTCTAGTTTTAGCCTTTTTTTAAAGCTTATAGGTAGAAGGAGCAAATTCTAAATCAAATTCTAGCAATATTTCACCACTAAAAACAACATCACCTTGTAGAAAGATCATTGACCCAATTAACAACCCTTCCTTGAAACTATATATCCTTGAAACATTTGGTTATTGGAGAGTTTTTCTTCACCATCCTTTTTTGACATTATGGAACATTGATTGCTATATTTAGTGGACAAAGTGGACCAATGTGACCCTATTATAGCTTATGGTGTTATCCAATAATTTTTTTTTTATTAGTGTTGAAAAATTATGTACGGGTTAAATGGAGACCATAGGGAGTGCATGGCAAGTGGGTATATGTATGAAGAAGCACTAAACTTTTATACCAAATATTTTGCATTGTTCCCATCCACACTTGTTGCCAAGTTTGTAATGGGAAAGAAAAATAAACAAATGCAAGGCAATTATTGCAAGGTTGGGTTTAGGGTTTAGGGTTTATTCATGTAAGTTGTTGGTTTAATTTTTGTTTATTTTCAAAGATAGAATAAAAAGAATTTGGTTATAATTAGGTCTAGGGGTCTTGAATTATTGATATGAATGCCACAAGTAGATAGGTCAAAAACCCCTAGTAGTTAACCATGTGAAATAAGTTTTTGATTTGTAGTGGGTCAAATTGTTATTCGGTGTTGTACTTCCCAATACACAAAAAGTTTCAATTTTTCAATTAAATAGATCTTTGGGTAGGGTGTATGAAAAGGAGCACAATGCCCATGAAGAAGAACAAAGCTTGTATCAAACAAATGTGAAACAAGATTAAAGAAGCCGAATACCCATCAATTACCCTTGACATTCGAAACATGAAATCCCTTCTTTTTCAGAATGGCTATGGTTGCAAATTGGATGAAATCTATCATTTAGCATGCATGAGGAGGAGGGCTTACTTCATTTAAGTCATCCACCTTCAACATATGGTTTTTCATTTGCCTTTATCAGAACCACTTTTGGTGGGTGAATTTGGAGGAAGCATAGACAAATCATGTGACCAAAAATTCTATCAAAACACCTACCCTTCCAACATTCAAAATTTATCCTTAGTAAGGTGCCTTCCTAAAATACATTTTAAAAATGAGATTTTAACCAGTGAAGGATTGCCATTTCTTATACCTGCACAACACTGGATTGAACTTGCTACAATTTTTTTTTAAATTGGACTTAATGTGATCCCACAATAAGTCATCTAAATTTTTCTCTCATGTGAACACAACTTCGTTTTAGGGTTTTAGTTTTTTGTTTTGAGTGACCATCAACCTTCTATCTATAAATGGTAGAGTTTATGTTAGCACTGTTTGTTAATGGTTGCAATAATAACTTCAAAGAGACTTGTGAGTTTGGGTAGGAAACGTTTTTTGTTTATGCATTATGTGAAACAAGTTGACAACAAACAATGGGTGGCCAAGGGTGTTGCAAACATTCAATGGAAAGGAGGAGTTTGACCCTACATGATGAATATAAGAAGAGGAGTTCAAGGGCAAAAAAGGCAAGTTTGTTGGCTTTGTTGAATTTGTTATAGAATGGGGAGTTTGTAGAGATTAGTAGTTGTTGTTTGATTTCCATTGTGCTAGTGACTACATCATCGTAGGTTTTATATTCTTGCTAGTGTTAGGTTCTATAAGGGGTTGATGTTGAAGGCTAATGACGCATAAAGGAGGTATGAGCTGTAGAAATAGGAGCATGTAGAGGGATGCATTTGCGTGGTATGTTGGTGGAACCTTTCCTTAAATCCAATGAGTAGCGCATGTGTACGAATGAAAGCCAAAAACCTTAATGGGGTATTTTTAGGTTGGGCAGAACATGGGTAAAAGAGGAACATAATGGAAGAGATCATAAAAAATATCAATAGATCCTTTTCTGTGTAAAATTTTTCTTTTTCTTAAGTGGTTGCAAGCCAACTTGGCATATATTGCTCATCCTTCATTCGTACCCATAAATCAACATCTTGTTAAAATTAAACCAAATATTTCTTTGCATTATTTCATATGGTAGAGGGATGGTTAACACCTCATAAAAGACTAACTGAACACTGAGACCTCTAACCTCAAGCCAAACCCCATTAACTCATGCATTCACAATGCATGGGATTGTTCTTGGTGGCAGTTTGAAGGCTACCACTATAGTAATCTAGAAGAGACTTACAAGTCTGTGTTGTTTGGAAATTCACATGAGTATGGAGCATCATGTTTTGTTAGGACAATAGCACCAAGGGGTTGTAATAGTCTCGGATTGGCAAGATATATGTTGCAGGAATTGTTGCACATAGTTTGGATCTTTAGTGAGAGTAATCATTAATCAAGAGATATTCTTTCTACTCCTTTTCTTTTAGTTACATCACATTTTGAATTTTTTAAAGAGGTGTTAATGAACTTCATGGAGCATTTCTTATTGCAGTTGGTGTGGGTTTGACAAAGTGTTATGCTAGTATCAATTTTTCAACATACTGAACTAGTCCTGGTATGAGGGTTTTGTCTTTTTTTTTTCCCCATGCCTGGCATGTATTGGTATGGGGTACCATTTAAAAAATTCATACGAGTTGGGTATTGGTATTATGCATCTCTAGCAATGCTCAATGTGGGACCTAAAAACCCTATTGGAGATCGTGATAACACATCTAATGTGCACTATTTAGTTTTTCCCCCATCCTCACCCATGAGAACTTCACATGATGAACTACAACATAGTGTTCAATTATTTAATTTTCATCGCCTATGCAATCATTGTAGTTAGCCAATTAAAAATAGTCATTTATTACAGAAACACAATCATTTCCTACTACTGGTGCTCAAAGAAGGCAATGGTAACAGGCACATTTTTGTTTTTTTCCTTCCTATCGCTACAATCCAACCTTTTTTTTAAGGAATTTGTAATTTTGAGTGGGTGATTCTTAAACATATAATTGTAGTGCATATGTGGCAATATTGCAAATGTTGTATTGTGAAACTTCTGGGTACACAAAATTTCAATAAGTAGAAATCTTACTATGTGTAATAAAAAATTTGCATTACAAGTTAGCAAGATATGAAAATGTGCACAAGCAAAAACAGGCAACTTGTGTACATCACATAATTTAAAATATGGTGACAAAACTTATATATTACATAGCTTTATGGCGATGCACATTGCATTATTATCTATATACTATGGAACCATTTGTATTCAAAAATCTTTTAGACTTGATTAAAGAAAATCATTTTTCATTATTGGGTGATTGTTCACAACATGAGTTAAAACACACTATGCAAACATACACAATGGACATACAATGCACATATGACACACAAGCTCAAATTCGAAATTGAATAGTGGAATTTGGATATATATTAGACATTCATTTCAAATAAGGGACATTCAAAACATATAGAGACCTTCAAACCTTCAAACAAATTCAAATAGACTTAAACACAAACTTAAACACAAATAGACCAACTCAAGAGGACTCAAATATACATAGATTCTTTAACCCAAACAAAATATACAAAATCAGACATATTCAATGTTCATTGCTTAAACAGACACAAATTCGGAAAGACTTTGACAAACACAATTTCACAAACTCTTTTTTTAAAATATAATTAAAAGACACAAAATCAAACATATTCAATGTTCACAACTTCGTGCTTAGAAATAGATTTAAATTCATACGTAAATAAACAAACAAAACCTAAAAAAAACACAAATTCACAAACTCTCTACTTTAAACATACTTTTAAAAAATACAAATCAAACATATTCACTACTTAGAAACAAATCGATATTCATAAAGACACAAACAAACACACAAACACATAATTAGATAGACTTAATAAAATTCATAAACAAAACTTCAATGGTGCATCCTCAACTTTAATATTTTAATTTTCCTAGCAAAAACCACCCAACTTTGACCAAAAGTTGTCATCATCCAAATGACCTTATACCATATCCATTATCACTTAATTCAAATTTCAGTTTGGCTTTTGCTCCTTCCAATCATTAAAGCATGTGTCATATGGGAAGGTGTTCGAAGTGAAAAAAGTTTGGGAATACGTCCCAACAATCGTGTTCATTGAGGCAATTCCTCAATTTTGACTTCATGAAAAATAAGGTGAAAATGTTCGTTCATCTTCCATTGACCCAACACTTGCACTATTGTTATCTTTGCCAACTTCAAAGATTATGGGAATGAATGCTTATGGGAATGAACGCTTCAAGATGTGGGAAGCTTCCAATGTTCTCCAAAGTTGTGTCAAAGGATTGACATGAAATGGAACCTCCATTGCTACAATAAAACATTGGACTTCATGGTCATCTTGAATATGTTAAGCCTACATTTCAAAACTAGTTGTAGATAAAATGTATGGACAAATCTTGGCCACTTCCAAGAATGTACTTAAGTATGAAAGTTTGATAGGTTGTAAACGTCGCTTAGTGTAGTAATGTGATTTGATCAATTGTAGATGACAATTAAAATTATCTTTTGCATTAGCTTGAATCCAAGACTATGAATAACAAATTCCCATAACGTCCATGATGTGAGATGCTAGAAACCTCGAGTTTAATTCCAAAGTCAATGATTATGCTATAGTTGTATATAAAACAACTTTCCAAGCCCTTTCCTTTGGGTCTATAGGGTGAAACTATTGTGAGCAATTTCAGGCCATTTTGGACATTTTTTGGGGGTGACATCATTGTTTTAATGTAATAGTAGTACTTTTTGTTGCAAATAGACCTTATTACCCTGGTACCCACATCCTTTTCCATCCTGAACAAAACACGATAATTAGGGTTGTCATTTGCGGTTGCTCTTGATTCTTGATTTTTACTAACCACAAGAACATGGCCTTTGCAGTTCATTTTTTTCATCTCAATGGGGGGCCACACCATTGCCAAGTGCACCAAAATCCACATTTAGCACCATGCATTTATATTGGATTGTTGATTTTGAAAAATCGAGGCTAGATTATTTTCTTGCATTTTGTCCATACGTGCAATATCCTTCTCAATTACACCGGGAGTTAAAACAATTTGAAACTGCAAATTTGGGTCCTAAAGAGCCCATGGCATCTGAACCATGTTCCATTGGCAGTATAGGGTTTAGGGTTCCTTCATGGCAAGATGAACATTTTGCACATTTTGTTGCATAGTTGGATTGTTGGCCTCAAATAAGGTATTGATGGGTTGCACCAGGGTTCTTTTTGCTCCATTTTTAGTTGTAGGGTTCGAACATCATCCAGAATAAAACCCATATTCACATTCATATTGGACAACTTTTCATCCGTTTTTGACACCATTGTTGAACTTTATGAATTGTCCATGCCTTATCATGATGCATGGATGTTGCATGTTGTATGATAAGGTTCAATTCTGAAACAATTATGATGCTATGACTTAAACATTGAATATGTTGTTTCATGCCAAGTTTTCTTTGTGGATGGTATGGAAGTCTAGAGATTGGGAGTGGTGGTAGAGAAAGAACCTCAAGCCTAAAGGATGGTTGACCATGTGAAGGACCCCATGCTAAGGGTAGACATTGATGTTGTGGTAGTTGAGCAATTGGAAGTTGCAACCCTACATGATGATGGTTATTCTGATTCACAATGTTGTTGGGTCGATATGTGCATAGTTTTTCAACAAATAGATGGACAAAATTAGTCTTGTTTTCTTAGCTGCCCCAAATTCTACATCATCTTATTTCCCATATTTTAATTAAGACTGAATTATTTTCATTGATATGAAATAAACTTGTATTTTTGTATTTTTGTCGAAAAAATTATGTAAAAAAAAAGTGGCAATGATTCACAAGAAGATTTAACCATTTAATTTGGCCATAAGCTAAATAATGAAAGTAGATTTTTGAAAATTCCTTCAATATTTTGGGGTACTTACTTGAGCCATGTATATAACTTTGGTGAATTTTCTTAGAATTTGGTTGAATTCTAGCTACGAAAAATTTCAAAAAAGATTTTACCACTTTTAATTTTTCATATAACATTTTGGCTGTATATATAGCCAACAAAAAGAGGCTGATGCATGCGTACATAGCAAAAATCAGAAGTTAGCCATGGCTCCACATGAAAATGTGCATAGGTTCTTTACACTACTAGAAATTTTGGGTTTTGCAACTGTCTCTTGCAACTAAAATTTAGTTGCATGCGACACATGCAACTACAAATTTGTGTAGTTGCATAATACAACTTGCACATGACATCCAGTTGCATGTGACATTACGTATGCAACATGTATATACAGTCTTAATATACATGTTCATACATACATACAAATCCAAATGTAGTTGCACCTTATGTGCAACTCTCTTTGTAACTACAATGCAACTAATCAAATATGACACATGTTTAAAAATTAAACAACTAGCTTATGGACATGTGTCACTATTTAAATTTTTTGTGTTCTCAAAATTAAAAATTCATTGGATTAATCTCAATCATTGAAGTTTCTGCCACTAGGATGATGACACGTGGCACACCATGGAACATTCATTGACCATTTGACATGTGTTCATGTAACACCAATTAGATGGCAAATGTGGCAATCAAAACCCACCTATTTTTAAAATTTAAAATATTAATCAATGAAATCTAAATCATTCATAAACGACTAATAAGATATTGACACGTGGTGCATAGGTAGGTAGGTAATAATTAAACTCTACTAAATAGGTTTACTTAGGTATGCAAGTAGGTTAAAAATTAGCTAGGCTTAGGTTATATAGGTAGGTTTAAAATAATCTAATTTTATTTTTAGGTCTAACAATTTCACAAGGGTCAAGTTTTTTTCATTCACTCATCCCCAATGGCATTTAATATTTGGCTAATACATAGCTATTGTTCATACTTATATTTTGAGCCAAATAGAATTTGAAGCCAAAGGATATGGGTTAAAACATTCCATTGCAAACCTCATGAATCAACCTAGTTACACATTACATGCAACTATTGTATTATATTATACCAGCTAGGGCAGGGCTCTATTGCATTTGGTGTCCAAAACAAACTTGAAGCCCTCCTCTTGGCGCATCTAACAAACTAAAAATCATTGAAAACAGATTAGAAATGAGAAAGTTATGGCCCCCCCAAGTAAAGGGGGTCAAAAACTCAAAAAAAAAAACTATTGAACACTACAAAGGCCGGTTCTTAAACATCCAGAAAGTTCATTTTATGTTGTTTTTTTGCTATTAGAGTTCCAATGTGATTTGTAGGACTTCAGGTGGCTCTCCTATAGCACTTTAAATCGTTTAAAATGAACAAGAAATAAGAAAGTTATGAGGTTTGAAAGTAGGAGGGGTCCAAAGGAAAAACAAAAACAAAAACGTTTTGTAACTTGGAAAGCTTATTTTTCTTCTTGTTTGTTTTTCATTACTCTTTTTCTTTTGCATTTCAAAGATGATTATAGGATATTTTAAATAATTATGATTATTTAATGAAAATATTATTTTAATATTATTATCTAGCTTAAATTAATAATTAACTTAGGATGTTTATATACTTATAAGTTATTAGTGTAGCCTATTTAAATTAATATTTTAACATAAATAATAAAATTTAAATATATAATACTTATTGAGTATATATACATATAATTGATTATCACTATAATTAAAATAAATGTTTAATTAATAATTACGATTATTTATAATGAAATTTAATATTATCATATTAATTGATTTTGAAAAAAAAATTTAAATCAAATTTACATTTTCTGAAAAAAAATCCAAAATAAAATAAAATAAAACATATTTAAACCATGCTTTAATTTAATTTAATTTAATTTAGCATAATTTAGCCTAACTTAATTTATCCATTGTTAATTAAAGCCTAATTTAGTTTAGCCATACATATTTTAACCTAACTGAATTGAACCATATTTATTTTATCCTAATTTAATTTAGTTTAATTCAGTTTAGCCATAAATATTGTAGCCTAACTTAATTTAACCATAATTAATTTGGCCTAATTTAATTTAACCATATTTATTTTAGCCTAATTTAATTTAGCTTAATTTAATTTAACCATAATTAATATAATCTAATTTTAATTTAACCCAATTTGATTCAGCCATAAATAATTTGGCCTAATTTAATTTAATTTAATTTAACCATAATCATTTAAACCTAATAAATTTAACCATGGTTAATTTTATCTTAATTTAATTTAGCCATAATGATTTTAGCCTAACTTAATTTAATTATGGTTATTTTAGCCTAATTTAATTTAGATTAATTTATTTTAACCATTATTAGTTTACTTTTGTTTAATTTAGCCATGGTTAATTTAATTTGATTTAATTTAGCTTAATTTAAATTAGCCATAATTAGTTTAACCTAACTTAATTAACCATGGTTAGTTTTATTTTTTTGTTTATTTAGCCTACGTTAGTTTAGCCATGGTTATTTAAACCTAGGTTAGTTTAGGTTAGCTTAAGTTAACATGGGGTTAACTTAGTACTAGAGGTACATAACACTATTGTATATAACCTATGTAGATATATTAAGTATAATAATTTAAGTATGTATAAGTTTAGGCCATTATTTTTATGACATGTGTCCATGTTGGATAGATTTAGTTGCACACACAACCGTATGGCCCAAAAATTATACAATACCAAATTTGTAGTTGCAAATATGACCAAGATAGTTGCAAACGACAATTAGTTGCATGCTAGTTACATAGTGACTGGTTGCAAATGACAAGATTTCTAGTAGTGTTACTTGCCTAGTTAGAAACACATTTTACCTTCATTGAAGTGCAACTATAACATGGAGTTTACTATAGGTAATCTATAGGTAAGGTTCAATATTTATCATGGACCATTCTTGTGTAATGAAAGTATACACATGTAATTGCCTGACTTATGGGTTATAAACGATCACATCACTCATATAGGATTGTAGTGAAAGTGGAGTATGGAATACAACCATTGTTGCTTATAGATGTGACCATGCACTGGAAGTTTTGGATGAGGTTGAGTAGTGGAATCCAGTGAATCCACTGGAACACAGTTGGGAGCTTGAAAATATGCACACCTTTTCACATCCCTTCTTTCAAGGTTCATGGAATACATGTTAGGATGCAAGCCTCCTCCTTCTTAAGTCAGGCGGTAGTCAAAGGTTTACCTATTTTTCAACTTTCACCCTTTCAGGACACACCTCCCATCACCATGACCAACCTATTGTAGGCGATCGATTTTTGATATGGAGAAATATAGGTGACCCTTCCAAGCGATCGATTTTTGACACAAAAAGGTTTTGACATCTAATTTGAGCTCTTGTAAATTCTCCCTTCTTTCTTTTCTTATTCCTTTTGTACATCTATGGTGTGTTTATTAATAAAGTTTTGCAGGGTTTCATATTCAATACGTTGTCCTCTTCACATGAAAATCAACGTTGAAAATTTAAACCACCCACAAAATAGTACCATATACCTAACATGTCAGGCATGGGGGAAAAGAAGAAGAAAAAACCCTAATTCCATGACCAGTCTAGTATGTTGAAAAGTTAATATTGACACAACACTGCTTCAAACTAGCACCAGCTGCAATAGGAATTGTTCCATGAAGTTCACTAACTAACACCTTTCAAATTTTCTCAAAATGTGAGACCAAATTTGAAAAAATACTATAGCAAGTTCAAACCAGTGTTGTGCAGGTATTAGAAATTATGGCAACCCCTCCCTGGTTAAGATCTCATCAGATTTTCCTAGTGTATTTTAAGAAGGCACCTTACTAGGGCTAATTTTGCCTATTGGGAAGGGTAAATGTACTGGACGCCATTTATGCACTCGGACTATGAATGCTCATGAAGATTTTCATTATGCTATTTTATTTATAGAACAATTGCACCCATTGAAAAATTTGCAATGAAAATGTATGCTGAAATAACCTATAATTTTTTCTTGGTAACTTTTTATGTAACTGCATCTATCTTTGATTCAATTGATTTCATCTCTTACATCAACTTCATTGTTGCACTATATTTGTCGTAATGCTCAAGGAACAAATTGCATTCTTTCAAGTCATTTTTGCTTTCAAATAGATCAACAATGGATGGAAATTGTGAATTTTTACTATCCCATTTCTTGTCTGTTGTTCTTTTATTTCGTTTGTGTCTCCACTTTCATCCTCTCTATGAATATCTCATTCGCTTTCAAAATGTTTTTCGTCCTTTCAAAATTCACATCATTAATACCCAAACCAGCATCGCTTTTTGTTTATGTTGTTTCTATAAGAGAATAATATTCTTTGTTACAAGCATGTGTAAATGTATACTCCCTGAGCTCTTTTGTTGATTATTTCCATTGAATAAAGTCAATATTGGGAACAACTTCAATTGACTCTAACTGCTTCTTTTTAATAATGTCATTTTCTTCCATTTTAGTGTTATTGTTAACAATCAACATTGAACTGAAATTTTTACAAAATATGGGATACTTATAGTTTAGTCAACATGCTTCATTTGTATCTATGCTTATGGTTACAAACATATGATGGTGAACCCCCTTCCTCCTCATTCCATGATTCGATTGTGAGTTGGTTGCATGGCACACAAGATTTTTCATCCTTGCTTTTTGTCTTTTTTCCTTTTTTGGATGTTGATTACGATGGTGTTTTTGCCTCCTCCTCCTCCACTAGGGTTCCTTCTTTTTATTCTCCTAGTGCATCCCAATTTGCATCATATTTTTAAATAGGCATAGCATATTTGTCACCATTTATATCCTTTCATTTTTTTGGCCACTTTTGGAAAGGTTTTTAGTAATGAATATGTGACACACCCCACACTCCTCAAAAGACTCAAATGCGAGTCTGAAAGTGTAAACAATAAAAAAGAAAGTTGGGGTACGTTTTTTAACTCGTTGGGGGTAGAGGGGCGTGTTAGAGTTTTAGGATGGGGACTATGACAATGACAAACAAGTCAATTATTCACACAGACGTACACAAACCAAATAACAAGTTGATTAGTGTGTGGTTGGAACATTTTTGGTGCATGGACAAGCCACTAACATACATGGACTCACAAAACTCACCACGGCCCGAACTTGGAGGAAACCATCACCTTCTCCCTTATAGTATTATTTATGATTAGTCACGGGGCCTACATTCAAATGTCATTTTGTCCCAAAACTCTTAAGTTTGGAGTCTTGAAATTTTTGAAATTGTGTCTCCTAGCATTTTGGAGGGCCATAACTTATTTTGAAGACTTTTGATTAAAGTGGGGTCTAAAGAAAAGTTATAGCCTTTGTCGAGATCTTTCCAACAATATGTGGCACGTCACTTGCACACATGTATTTTAAGGCAATTCTTGACTTTTAGTGGGTAGGAGTCAAATTAACACTTTGATTCCCCACTCTTCTTTTGGCCATTTTAAGTACTCAAATGAGTCATGCAAAGCCATTTAAACATTTATGTTTCAAGAAATTTTCAATGATATAAGGAACATTTTAATCCAATGAATTTTGACCCCTAAAATACCTCTTTGAAGATTTGAGATTCCATAGGGATTCCAATTCCCAAAGTGGGAATCCACTTGGGAGTGCATGGGTTCATTCCTTCACATTCCTGGGAATGCAAATGTGACTCTCGGGTTGCACTCTCAACTTGCACCTTTCCATGCCTTTGCCTTGGTCACAAGCCCAAGGTTAGGGTCATGACAAAATTAGTCCATTTTGTTCAATCCATAACATGTATTTTGGTTAGCATAATAAATGGGTCTTATAGTTTCGATTTGTTGGTTACACTAACCACAAATGGTCCTTAAGAACTTGTTGCAAGATGCTCACAAAATCCGAATCGAACATCCATATCATTATGGCATAGACTTTGTAGTTTTACATGTTATTTTTTGATGCCCAATATCCCATTCTAACATTATAGTCTATATTTATCACTTTCATTTGTTTATGATCCACTACTATATACAAATCCAAGTCTTAAGGACTTATAACAAACATTTTCATAGTTTTAAATTGATACTTACAATGAAAAACTTTCATGTCTAGCTTTCTTCCTTTTCATTACATATAATCATTGAAGAGGTTTTCATCCGTTTTGCATTTATCATTTTCTAATGTCTCATTTAATGTGTTGGATGTGAACACTTATGGTTGTCATTTGTTGACATTATATTATTTGATCAATGACTATTTATTTCAATAGTCATAGTAGATTTTTTTTATTGATTTCAAATTAATGTAAGATGTTTCAATATGTGTGATTCAACACCAATTCATTCATTTGATAGTGGACGCCTTTGTAACACATTACTTTTTCTACTTCTTTTAGATTTTTCAAAGTGTGAAAAATACTAATTATATAAGCATATGCATAACCTTTTAGTCATTGATGCTTAAATTTTTCTTTTGCATTGTAGTAAACATTTATGGTTTTGTTTCCTCATGTTTTTCTCCTCTCATATGTCCTTCTAGTTTTGTTATGATTATGACAAAAAAAAACATTTTTATGCCATAATTACAATTGAATCCATTTTATTTCAATCGATGTTCAATTCATTACATATGATTTCTACATTTGGATAATTCATATTACTATGTGTAATACATGCTATGATTGAATAAAGAATATTTTCTCATTAAGGGTTCGAACATTGTTTTCTTCAACCATCCCACATTTTTTGTGGTTTCAATGGCAATCTAATCATTTGTTGATTCACAGGTGGTTGGAGGACTTTGTTTTATTTGTGTTATGGGACCCAAGTTTGTCTACATGGAATTGCTATAATCTTCTTTTGTGTTTTCCAATTGTTGTTAATAATTCAAATTGGGCGGTTAAGTCTCCGTTTGATAAATCTTTCAAAAAACTAGCAAAATAGTGTTTTGGAAGTGGTTTTTTTAGGCTTGTTCGTTGTTTTAGCAATTCCATCACATGTTTAAACATCGCCCAATGATAGTATTTTATGTCTTGTATTAATTAGGAGTTTTTCCTTCACTTTTTCTTAGCAATAAATGGACCTTATAATTTTGTCTTCTCATTTTCCCACTATTAGGTGGCCCACTCATCTATGTTATCCACTTTGTCTTTTTATAGATTCTCCCATTTCTTAATTTCTATTAGTCTACCTAATGGGTCAAATTGTTTGTAATCTCGAAGAACTTGCCATGGCTGTTTTATTTGCATGGAAATTATGTCCAAAATTGAATGCAACAATGCATTTTCAATCATGCATTGACTTATGATCAATAGCTTGCTAGTAATTAATGATTTATTTGTCATTGTTTGGGAGAAATCCAATTGAGATGGTAATATTGAATAACACAATTAAGTATTTGAATTAATAATATTGGGTGCAAGGATCTAAATATTCTATTAAAGTAATAGGCATGCAATATTATATCAAACATATATCAAATGCAATAAAATAATGATGATACTGAAAATGCAAATAGATACTAGAGAGGGAAATAATGGAGTTAGACATTTATTTGAAACCTAATGACAATGCAATCACTATATATGGGTTTTACATGCATTCTTTGTAGTTCCAGGGACTGATTGGGTACTACATATGCATCCTTTGGAGTTTTAAAGACTAAATGGGTATTGTATGTGTGTCATTTGGAGTTCAAGGAATCAATAATTTTGGATGAATTAATGGATTTTCCAAGAAGCAACCTCTATGTTCAGCTTCAACCTTAATTCATATCAAAAAGTTTATTGAACCACAAATTACTGCAAAGAATGGTATTTTGGTTTCTCATTCAGTTGTTGAAACGTCTTTTTTCAACGATTGTAAACAACTCATGGTTTTTGTCGTACCCCCAAGTTCCTTGTAGACCCACTTGAGGGTCCAAGTATGCGGCAATGCGGAAGCGGTTGGAACTTGGGGCACGATCCCGACTTCCAGCACTAGAGGGGGGTAAAAGGGGCGTGCTAGAAGTCCCGGG
>Ga0209208_10007431_pt1 | contig 14841 bp, 15 predicted proteins | sample S1TSphfallax_3_FD_187694 | JGI IMG/M metagenome (GOLD analysis project Ga0209208, IMG submission 187694) | Host-associated microbial communities from peat moss isolated from Minnesota, USA - S1T2_Fd - Sphagnum fallax MG (SPAdes) (version 2) | ecosystem: Host-associated > Plants > Peat moss >...
TGGTTTCCTTTCTATTTTGATTGCACTCAAAGCTCAAGGTGTTGATGCATTGAGGTTCTAGTGTAATCTATAAAAAAAACAAATTTTATTATATTGTATATGTTGCAACCCTAGCCTTAGGCTCACAACCAAGGCAAGGGCTTGCAAGGGTGCAGGCCAAGAAGAAAGCCTGGGAGTCACATCTCTTTCATGCTCCAGGGAGTGTAGGAGAGTGTGAGGGAATGAACCCTCACCCTCCCAAGTGAGCTCCCATTTTGGGAATTGGAGTCCCAATGGACTCTAAATTTTCAGACAACAATCGCAAGGGTCAAAACCCATTGGATTGAGAGTTCCTTATATCATTGAAAATATCTTGGAAAGTAGATGTCTAAAATGGCTTGCATGACCCATTTGGACATTTGAAACATAAGTTATGGCCAAAAAAAGGGCCAATTTGACTCCCGACCACTAAAAGTCAAGAATCGCCCCAATTTCCTTGCATTCAGATGACGTGCGACATACCGTTGAAAAGCTCTTGACAAAAGCTATAACTTTGCTTCAAACCTCAGCATAATCGAAGGTCTACACACAAAGTTATGGGCCCGCAAAGTTGCAAGAGTCCTAGTTGTGGGAATTTTGGGACTCCCATTTGGGAATCCCGAGACAAAATGACATTTGGGTGCTAGTCCCATGGCCAAGCATAGAGTATACTATAATGTGGTGGCTTCCCCCAAGTTCGGGCCATGGTGAGTCTTGTTAATCTATGTTTGCCCTTGGTTCGTCCATGCACCAACATGCTCCAAATATGCAGTAACCAACTTGTTGTTTGGTTTGTGTAGGTCCGTGTGAGTGATTAAAGTGCTTGTCAATCTTCCTAGTCCCATCTCGGAACTCCAACACGTCCCTCTACCCCCGAAGTGCTGCTAACCAGGGAGCACGCCCCAACTCTTTCTCCTTCTATTGTTCATTTTTAGACTCGCAATTGAGTCCATCAAGGAGCTTGGGGGTGCGTCAATATATACCATAAATATATTCAATATTCCTTGAATTTAAGCTTTTATATTTTACTTCTTTTTTTCAAATAATTTTAAATATCATTAACTTTGTGAAAATCAAAATGTCAAGCTTAAACACCAAAAGTCAAACCCAAAATTAAATGCAATAAGTTTTGTAAAAATATACTTTACATACATGTCATGAAAGTGCCCAAAGTGCCCTCCTCGTAGTGGATTTCACCCATAATATCTAATGCAAATTTTTGGGGTTATAGTTTGTAAGTGTATAACATCAAAAATCCAACATGGATTTCCCAATTGGTGATGGTGGAATTACTTTTGATGAAATGTTTGTTGCATTGCTTGTAACATCTTTTGAAAACAATGAAAATGGGAACATTTCATTTAATGCACCAAATTTTTCTTTTAGTAATGGTGTACAAGAACAAAACCTACTATGTTTGGGGGAATGGCATCATCATCACATGAAAGTGATGCTAAAGATGAACTAATGTTTGTTGTAGTTAACCTTTTCAAAAACTTACAAAAACAAGATAAATTCTAAAAGCCTTGGAACTACACCTTCCTTATTTTAGCTTTCTTTTGTGTGAATGATGGTTAATTTATAGATCTTATCAATGCCTAGGTGATGTGATGCATTGTGTGCCACTATGAAATAATTGGTCCAACAATCCTTGTTCAATAGACTAGGTGTTAAAAAAGATTGATTATATATTTCAAAGCCAATGGCATCATGGCCATGAAAAGCCACATAGATGTCAAACATGCTACTCTTGCTCATAAATTTTGTGAAGAAGTCAATAGCACTACAAGAGGTCCATTAGTCCAACATCTTACAAAAAAAATGGCCTAGAATTAGTCCAAGCATCATTTCAATTTTTTTTATCCATTGATCCATTCAAGAAAAATAATTAACAATGAAATCTTCTCATTCTTGGCCCTATTCATCACCAAAAGTTATTTACACAATCAAATAGTTGAAAGCATGTGGTTGCAACAATTAGGTTTGTGGTTGTGTCATCACAATGTTTTTCCTTCTAGAAAGTTGTTCATAGATGAAATGCTCCTTGATTTGGTAAAGAAAACAAAGGAATTATATGTGAAATCTACCTTGTTTAAATGCTTGTGGTAACAACAACATTTGATTTGTGGATGTCCATGGGTGCCTATGATGTCTTTGCACTTGTTGTCAATTTTATTAATGTGGATTGGACACCCAAACATGCGATGATCAAGTTGTTTCAAGCTATTGAAACAATGAAGCAAACAGTGGTGTTGAAGTTTCAAGCCTTTTTTAACAAATATGACTTGAGGGTTAAAATCTTCACCTATGTCAAAGATGAAGGTGTTAATTTAAATGCAATGATCACAATCTTAAAATTAGTAGTTAGTTGTCAAAACCTTGGTTTAAAAGACGCATTCCAAGGTACATGTTTTGGGCACACCATGTCAAAGGTTTGCCAATATGGAACAATGGATGACAAGGTATCTATTGGTTTGCATGAAGTGTCCATCAAACTTGGCCAAAATGACGTACAAATTGCATTACATGGCCCAAGAAGTTTGGGAAATGTTGCCAAGAGTGGACAAAGGCTTGTATTGATATGGTTTGTGACCATGAAAATTGTCCATCCTTATCAAAATATTTTGTTTCATTTTATATTCATCATGAATTTTGTGAAATTTTCTACTTGTGATAAAAATAAAACATGTTAATTTAATAATTGAATAGCTTTTGGAACAAAAAAAATTATGACTAGGTTAGAGAATTTGTTGCATGCTTGATTTGTCAATGTGAGTTGTTTCAAAATTCACTACTTAACATTTCTATTTATGTTTGAAGTTTTAGTCAAGAAGTTTTGCAAATGGTATTTTAAGTTCTAAACCCAAAGTTCTTCAAATGGGGTGTAACAACCTTTTTTAACAATTGTTTTTTTCATCTTCCTCTAATTAGGGCATCCTAGCCTTTTTTCTTTGTCCTCTTTGAACAAGATTTTTTTTTTGGTTGAAATTTGATATTGTAAGTTACCTTTACCATTTCAAAATAGTTTTCAAAAATGTTTGTTTATTTTTCATTTCGACCTTCCAATCACAAAATTTTAAAAAATTCAGATGTAATAAAAATGAAAAATAATAATTCAACATATTATTGCAAATAGGTACCTATGTAGTTAGGTTGGTACTAATAAGTAGGTACTTTAAATGTTGTTAAATTAGTGAGTTGGTCAATTGTGATAATTTATTATGATGATTTAAACCAGGTATTGATTTTGAGTAAGTACTTGTTACTAAAATTGGAATTAGGAAATGTTCATGAACAAATGAACACATGAGCCATAAATTTGGAAATTTTAGAATTAACTTTTTTGAAGCTTTCAACAAGGTAGCTTCCAAGTTTTTGAAAATTTGAAAATTATTATTATTATTTTAATTATGGCCACTATGGTAATCAAGTTCTATTTAATAATCGTAATGGGTTTTTGGGATCAAGTGATTGGATTGCAATAGCTTCAAGTGGGGCATGTTCTTCTGCAATTCTAGTTCCTATCCAAAATGTTTATGTAAGACATTGAAATCATTTGAGTATTTTGGATCAAGTTTAGTTGAATTAGCTTAAGATGTTTCAAGCTTGTTCCAATCAAATAGTTGTGTTGAGCTTTTTACTTTGATCATTGATTTGCTACCTACCACTTTTGTTTTTGCTTGAAATTTTTCTTGAATTTATGCAAGTCGATGCTTAAAGTTCTAGACTTTAAGTTTTTAGACTTTGTAGGTTATTGATGAATGCAATGGAACAAAATATTGGAAAACTAAGTGCAATGGAATAAATTATTGGTCATTGTTTCAAATGTTTTTTGATTGTGGGAGTGATTTTTGCAATTCAAAGTCATGGTTTTAATTTTATTTATTTTCTAGTTTAGTTTTATGTTTGATCTTTTTTTGAAGGTGGGGTTTCCTATCCCCCCCCCCTTCTTTCATACTTGCACATCATTGCTATTTTCTTGGGGTTAGATTTGAGGGTTCTACTACCTTTTTATGATACCATGACTCCATTGTTTTCAAATTAATCAATGTTAAAATTATTGAAAAACTTTTAGGGGTCATGAACATATTCACATCATGGTTTCCAAGCAAGCCATCTTCACATGATTGTGAATCATGGAAGACGTGTTTGGAAGTTATTTGCTTCAATGATTTCTTTTTATTTATATGTTGTGACTTATGAACCATTTTCATCCCCATGCCATTTTTGTTTGATATTCAAACTTATAAAAATTAAACCCCATGTTCTTACCATTAGGAAAATGAATTTATGTGTTAAGGAATGATCATGAATTAGATTTAGTATAATTTTAAACTTTTGTTATAGTTGTTCATTGATGAGATTATTGATGACACTTGTTGGTCTTGTTGGGTTTTTGAAAGCTTTGAGAAAGATTTGATTTATGATTTACTTATTGGCTTAAACAAAGATCATGCAAAGCCTTCTTATGTAATCCTTGTACAATTTTGTTGCCTTGATTTTGAGCCTAATGATTTTTTTTCATAAAATTCTTGAAAGGTGCAAATGGTGACAATGTGTATTATAAGCCATGAGGATGGCATTTATCAACATATTAGATTGAATGCACTTGTTTTTTTGTTTTTTGTTTTTGTTAATTTTGGTTACATATGATTGTGGGTTTAAAAAACATTTGACTTGCTTCATTACATAAGATTGTATGTTTGCCAATGTAGCCAAGTTCACAAAAATTGTAGGTTCTTGAGTCTAAAAAGTCCACAATAGTGGCTAATCATTTGCCTATTAGGATTTTCAAACATTCTACCTTGTTGAAGAAATGTGCTTAATCCTTGGATCAAAATCTCATATACTACTCCAAGGCATGAAAAAGATTTGTTCTAGCTTGAATGTTTAGTATTTTAAAAATTTAATGTAGTGGATGGAGATTGAATGAAGCAAATTTGTGTTTTTTTATTGAATTTTTTTCCACTTTAGAATATGTTATGTATAATTTGAAAACATAAAATTTTCTTTGGAATATGCTATGTATGATTTGGAAAAAAAAAATTCTTTTTTATTTGTAAGTTTGCTAATATAATGCTTATGTTTCAAAATGTAGATCATTGTATCAAGAAGTAATTATTTTATGTTACAATTGTTGAACACAACACAAGGTCCAAGCATGATAAAGTATGCCAAAAAACTAGTCCTAAAAAATTGAAATTCAAAAACAATCTCTTTTCATCATTCACATTAAAAAATACTTTAAAAACCCATTTAAATTGCATTTTCAAATCATAGAGCATTTCATTGAGTTTATTGTAAGTTGAACATAAAGTTTGAGATATTTCTATAAAAGAAAAGTGGATGAAAAGTATGTTTTAAATTGGTTGGTTGTTCAAATTTTCCAAAATACTTTTACATGAAAACTTTGATAGATTATGATTATAGTATGAAAAGTTGAAATTATATCCATACACATTAAGATTTTATCAACTTGAAAATATAATAATTTAATTGAAGTTTTACTTTCATGTACTTGTAACTTTATTTTGTAGAATTGTGATGTCCTTTTTAATATTTTCATTTCAAAAAATGTACTTAAATGCATATTAAAACATGTGATTTTTCAATATTATGCAATGAAGTCAAAGAACTTCTTAGTGTTGATCATTGACTTAAATAATATTCATGAATTCAATATGTTAAGATATGTTTTATGAATATTTTCAAAAAAAATACCAAGGGTCTCTCATTAGCATACTTTACCATGCTTATGCCCCACACTATTATTGGCCAAGTTCCTTTTTCATTGTTGTGGTAAGTTGCGCAAATGGTTGTGGACATCCTCTCCTTGGTTGTTTCTACATGTGTTTTAAATCAATCTTGTGGACATTGGTTTTTTAATGATGCTTTGAATGTGTTAATTTCAATGGTTTTCAAATTTCAAACAAACATCACCATTCATGCTATACTAGGGAACATGGTGGATGATGACATGGGTGGGTATGATGTTGAGTTGGTAGAATTGGATGTGAATATCAAAAGACAAGTCATTTCTACCTTTAACTTTTTTTCATTTTTTTCCTTGCAAAAGTTTGATTTTAAAAGGTGCATAATATGTTGTATTTTATGTTGGATCAATGGTTCAAGAACTTGCACCTTATGTCTTCATTCATTGGTTGTGAAGAGTATGCATCATGGTTGTAATATAGTATAATCAAAGATCATTAATCTCTATGTTGTTCGAGTATTATGAACATTTGCATCCACTAACTTTAACTTTCGAAATCGATTCACAATCTACTCACATAGACATTGAAGTGGGGTGTGTTTTAAACGTCTATGAAATGTCAAGTTACAACAATGAACCAATGAAAGAGTGCCATTTGAGAATTTATGTTGTTCATAAGGTTTAAGTTGATGCAAAGGAGATTAAATGCCTAGTATAATGGTGGAGCAAACATGAAGGTAGGTTCCCCATTGTGGGGTTGCTTGCATGTTAGGTTTTGGAGATTATAAGATCATAGCTTGAAATGAAGATCATTTTTTCCCTTCTTGAGCTATATTCACCAATTTGTGTTGAACTAATTTGCAATTTGACAATATGGAGAATTTAATATTTGTTCACAAATATTGGCCTAATGACCCTAAATTTGGTTGTAATGCTCCAAAAATCATGGGAGGAGTGGTTGATCTTAAAGTAGATTTGGGAGAAAATTCAAAGGTGTTCTTGAACATGAAGAAGCTTTTGATGTCCATGATCGATCAAGGATCCTATTAAGCTCCCATCAATTTGTATCTTCCAAATGATAACCAATTTGAAAATTGATGTTGTTCCTATTTTAAGTTGGTTTACATGTTAATACATATGTACATGGCATGGTGTAAAAATCATTTTCATTTGCTTTATATTGAATGTTTCTATTATGCACATGATATGATCAAGAAGGCCATTTTTGTTAAAACATGTGCTGGTTATGGTTTTTAGGTTTTAACTTTTATTTTGTGACAAAATAGAGGTGATTTTTTTTAATGCAAATCATCACATTGTTGTGGGCCATTGTTATATACAAATGAACATGCTTATTGGGTTTACAAATTTCTGTAACCTAGCCATGATTTGAACCCATACAAAATTTATTGAAGGGGCCAATGCAATTATTAAAGTTTGTTGGGTGTTGATCTATAACTTATAAACATCAAAATGGGTAATGAACTTGTAATTGCAACAATTCATATAATATCTTGCATGCCATTACTATTTATTGGTGTTTGCCATTTAAAGTCTTTGCAAATTGGGTGTTCATGACATCTTAGAACAAGTGCAAGTGCTTGTGCTTCTTAGAGATTCTGTAGGTGATCAACATGATGAAACAAAAATGGTTCCAATTGGGCTTCAAGGTGCAGTGCAAGTTCATGTCAACTTAGTGCATTTGGAAAAGTTGGTATCTAGAGTCAAGGAGGGTCAAGGTTATGTGTGTTGTCTGTTCATTTATTTGTTCTTAAGAAACATTTGGTAGTTGTTTTGTTTTATGTTTGCAATTATGTAAGGCTTTCAATACATTACATTTGATTTGATTTCACTTTATGTGTTAGTTCATGTTGAAATTTTTAAAGATCTTTTCTTGATTCTACACTCTACATTGATTTCATTTCATTATATGTGTTGGTTCATATTGAAAATTTTAAAGATCTTTCCTTAATTCTACACTTTCCATTGATTGTTAGATTTTGATTTTTTTTGAAAGTTCAGAGAACCTACTGATATAAGTTATGACTATTGTGACATGGTTCCTTAAATTCGCACAAGATTAAAAAAAACTTACAAATAACCATAGTTTATAACTATTGTGCCAAGGTTCTTTAAGTTAAAAAACCATGAGACATTCAAATAATTGGTCTTGTAAGGAACCAACATAAGTGAAAATTCAAAAAATTGGAACTGGACAAGTTTTTTAAAATACTGAATTTTGTTTTTTGAAAACCACAAGTTTTTGGAATTATGGTAGTTGAAACATCTGAAACTGCATCAAATAATTACACAACATTGGTTTTTGCCATGCACATTCTTTTATTTATTTATTGTTGATGTGTGCTCCTCCCATTGTCTTTTTATAAAGGTTTATTGTTCTTTGTGTTAATTAGATGAGGTTGCTTTTGGAGTTCAATTTCTTTTTTGCAATGAACCTACTTAAACTTTGAAGGTTCCAATTTTGAAGTATGGAGTTCCTCTCCTCAAGGCACGTTTATAAGTTTCAAGAGGACAATTGTGGGCAAGTGACTGCTATACATGCAGTCAAGAGAACCTATTGGTAGAGTTAGGACTTTAACTTCACTTTAAGTTCATTGATATTTTTGTGTGCTAGGAGACACAACTACAACATTTTAAATATTTTATTCATTCAACTAGAACATGATTAAGCTACTCCCATACTTCTAATAGTGTTAAATTATACCTAGGTGCATGTTACCACACCTCATGCACCTAAGAGAACTAATTGCTAAAATTAAAACTTTAGTGAAGAAACACACCTACAACGTTTAGCTTAGTTCACTTACTTACTCACTTACTTACAATTTAGCGTCACTGTCACCTATTTGGTTGTCATTCCCCCCCTTCCCCCAAACCCCCCAAAAAATTAGACCCCCTTTTGCCCCCACACCCTCCCCAAAGCAAAAAAAAGTTGGGGATCTTGGGTGCCTTACCTCATTGGCTGAGTAGAATTTCTATCCCTACATCCATTTGTCACCATCTTTCACCTAGGCTAATACCCATTCATACACCCAGGGCACTTATTTTTTGGACCCAATTTGTAACGCATGTTGCAATTGACATAAATTTGTTTAAGGGCAAAGTTTCAAATTGCAATAGGTTCTGCAAATGCAAAAACAAATAAAAACCTTCCATTATAGGACCCAAGTAAAAGACCAAAAAGTATACCCAGTGAGGTGTCTCTCAAAGAACTGGAAATTTCTTGAAGAATCTAATAGGATATTGGTCTAGGTATTAATTTGTTAAGGAATTGGGAAAGTATGCCTGCCTTCAAAAAGTACCCAACCCCCAGCCCTGCATAATATATACCTATCAATGGTTATCAAAAACTTGGAACTGGGTTGTTTTTTCAAAGTTTCACAATTCATAACCACCGACCTAAGCTGTTATATAGAACTGTTTCTTATAAAAATCAAGTACGCACTGCCCCCCCCCACCCGACATTGGTCCAACCTCCCTTTTTTACCAGTTTCGGAGCAGCAGTGAGTTTCATTGTTTGTTTTGAAGTATCTATGTTAAAATCCATTTACACTTGTATCACTTGACACTGCTTTGGCAAAACTTGGTTCTCGTCCATTTTACAAATAACTTCATTGCATTTTGCATATAGATCCCCACTTTTAGGACCAAGGAATGGTGAATGTGTCAAAAAAAAAAAAAGGAAAAAAAAGAAAACAAAGAGAAGGCAAAAGTTGCCAAAGACAATCACTCCAAAGCTACAAATCTGATCAAATTAACCCAATAGTTAAATTGACTTATGGTGCATTCACACTTGGAGTTAAGTCAGTGTTAAATGAAAATCTAGGTGGCATCCTAGGTGGTTCCCAACGTTAAATGGGCAATAGCTTAATGTTAAGTGAATGTTAGCTTAACATAAAATGTTCATGGTAAGTAAGTGGAAGTCCTAAATGACTAGCATAGTGTTAGGGGACTCAACACTAAAGTCCCTAACACCAAGTGTGAAAGCACCTTTAGTCACATCTCTATTTTTTTAACATTTTCCAAGGAACTTGGCATAATCTATTGACATTGGATGGATCAGATCATTCTGATTCATTCTCTTGAGCTATCAGGTCTGCCTTTTGACATTATTTAGGCATGTTTCCCTCCTCCATAGATTCCTAACTCAACACAACAATGCCTTCAAAACATTATGAATTCACACACTGCTCACAACACAGAACCTCTCAAGTTCCCAAGTTATGAAGTTGTAACAATCAGGCAGATTGTTTCCCTCGTTTCCAGATGCTTGTGTACTACAACACAAATACTCCAATGATCCCCCAGTCATAGAACCTGAATCCCCATGGCAACAAAAATAATTCCCATTTAGATTTCCTACACAAATAGGTATTCACTTCATTCTTTCAGCCAATGTCCAACTCTTGAAAAGGGATCTCAAGCACTTTGCTCTTGAGATGGTAATGTCAAACAGATCAGCTTTTAAAATCCCTTATGAATTTTCATCATCTCCATCATTTGTTTCTACCCTAATATTACTGTAGTGAACCCCTGAATCCTTACACCCAATTTCCAAGGCAACAAAAGTTCTTGGAAATTTAGGAACCAAACACTGAAGGCCACAGCAATGAACATTCCTCTCATAGGAATGAGAACCAGAAAAAAAACAGACTTTTATCCTGGAGAAATTTTAGCTGCCCTTCATTTCTCCCCCATAAATGGTCATTTGAAACCTATTTTCCAACACATTTTGGTACCTGTACTCCAGGCATTGTAAGACCATCCATGTCCAACACAGTTCCACCTTAAGTACAACCCTGCCCAGATTTTTGTGGTGTATTTGGAGCAGGTTTTTTCTTCCAAGTACCCTACTTGGCTACTTGTGACCAATACAGTTCTGACACGTGGCAGTCATGTGTGGTTTAAGGGGTGAATAGGCACATACTTGGGTCTAGAAGGGAAGGAAAAGTGGCTATTAAGGTAATTGTTGGGTTCAGAGCTTGTGGCTGCACATTTTGCAGGCAACCACATTCAAGTTGTAGTAGAAAATTGGCAACCAGATTGAAATTCCAGTAAGAAACTGTCAACAAACACATGAACAAATTTAGGGAACCACAACATGAATCAAGTAGAAAATTTGCAATACAAAACCATTGCATAACATGTTCTAATGTGCCCTTCGAAATTTTGTGGTAGTCTCAAAGTCCAGAGTCTTGCAAAATGACTCCATACATAAGAGGAAAGAGGCACCAGACCTACGTGGTAAATAATGGTAGAGGCAGGAATTCAATATTAAGGGCAGGCTCCAAGGCCATTTTTTCAGTAGTACCATATCTGATAACATTGTTCAACTATGGTGGGGCAATGAGAACAGCAGAAATTCTACAAACAAAACGAGGTTGATATAGTGGTTGACAAGACAGACTATTGGCATCACCAATAGTCCATGCAACAACGAACACCATCCTCAAAGTGATGAAAGTGATTGGCATCCCTCACCATGATTGCTCTTCTGACTATCTTTGAAATGAATTTTATAGAGTTGTGGCAGTCTTCACAAACCCACAGATATTATTCAGAGTGGAGTACCAAGAGCTTTGTTGATGGGCCCAAATGCAATAGTTGAGCATTTGGCCCCATCAACACTCATATCCTGCATCAAGCATGAGCCCTGACAATCTCTTCAGTCTTGCATGAATTTCAATGATCTGTTGGTGGTCTTCATCATCTACTATGAATGTATGCACCTCACTATTCACTTCAATCCAGGTGTGACCTGGCTGCTTCTTCACACCTCTTTCCTTTCTCTGCTGTTCAACCTTATCAGAGAGGTGCCTGTTGCAAGCAGAATCATAGATGTTTGATAGCAGCAGATAACCCACAGCATTTTCAGGCCCCAATCGAAGAATTTTTTAGCAATATGTTCTCCCATCTCCATATTACCATGAATTGTGCAAGCACCCAGCAATGCCTTATGTGCTGCCACATATGGTTTACCAGGCATCATCGTGGTCATGTTCTCAGCCTCCTGGAGATGGCCAGCACAACCAAGAAGGTCAACCATGCAGGTGTAATGTTCCAACTTTGGTGAAATCATGTGAACTTTGCTCATTGAAGCATAACAGCACATACCTTCATCCACCAAACCTGCATGGCTACAAGCTGACAGAAGACAAACAAAGGTGATTTCATTTGGCTGCACACCTTCTTCATCCATCCATTCAAAATGTTTGAAGAGCTTCCTTACCATGGCCATGCATGGCACATCCTCCAAGTATGGCATTCCACAAACCCACATCCCGTGATGGCATCTTGTTGAAAACTCTCCAAGCATCCTTCATGCTCCCACATTTTGCATACACGTCAACTAAGCTAGTCCCCACAAAAACATTTGTATCCCATCCACTTTGAATGATCTGCTTGTGAGCGCACCTGCCCTCTTCCAGTGCAACTACGCTGGCACATGCATTCAGCACCCCCACAAAAGTAACAGAGTCTGGCTGCACATCTTGCTGTTGCATTTGTTGAAATAGTACCAGTGCCTTCTGCCCTTGTGCACATTTCACATGTCCCAAAATCATGGCGTTCCAAGAGAACACAGCACGTGAGGGCATGTTGTTGAACACTCTCTCAGCATCCTCCATACTTCGACATTTTGCATACATATCAACCAAGCTAGCCCCCACAAAGATATCAGCCTCACAACCAGTTTGAATTATCTGTGCATGAGCCTGCCTGCCCTCTTCCAGTGCGCGTAAACTAGCACACGCATTGAGCACTGGAACAAAAGTGAATCTGTCAGGAGTCATGCCCTTTTGTTGCATTTCATGGAAAAGTTCAATGTCTTCTCAGGTCGCCCAGCCTTAACATACCTTGCAAGCCATCTATTCCATGAAAAGCTGTCCAATTGGAGGGTCCCTGGGGCCATAGCCGTCAGCTTTGCTCCCACCCATGGGGGGTTTCGATGGTTATCAAGCCAAAGTGCGTCCTGCGTCCTCTTATGCTTGAAATCCGGGTGCCTTTCATTCAACTTCTCCTGCCTGCAATCGCACCACTGAGAAGAATTGCCGCCAAAGTTTCTCTGTCTGGCATGCTCCTGTTGGTCGAACATTTCCACCCCACGTCGTTGCCAACGTTCTCTTACCACAAGTCACTGTTTGTCCTATCTGTCGCGACTCAAGGGAAAGTCGATGGCGCATTTTGCCATCACCACCAAAAAAGATTCATAAAGCAACCGAATTGAAGGTCTTGGAAGTATTGTCGGTGCCGAGAGAAGGGGGAAACAGCACTACAACCAGAAACAAACTTCAGGAGACCGGTTCAAAGCCCAAGTGTGACCTGGCATGAAGTCACTCTCATAATGTGAACACAACAAGTTTTTAGGGTTTTTCTTTTTGTTTTCTGCATAGTAACGGCAGGAATTAATCTGTCACTGCAGCAATTACTCTTTCAAGGAAATTTGTAAGCATGGTAGGAAGCCTTGTTTGTTTGTGTGTTACAGAGAACAAATATGCATCGAGCTATGGATGGTGGAGGGAGGAGCTACGGCATTGAATGGAGGTTTCTGTAGTAGGACGGTGGAAGACATAAGAAGCAGAATTGGGGAGTGATGCAAATAAGTTTTTCTAATTTTTCTTCTTTTCATTAGTTTCAGGAGATAGGAGGATGGATTAGTTATGTTAGTAGTTGTTGATTTTTGCTATGCCAATAACTACACCATGGTAAGCAAGAAGTCTTTAGGAAGAATAGAGACTATAAGGGGTTGATGTTGAGGAATGATGACAAAAGAAAATAATTTTGAGCCGTAGAAATAAGGGCATGTAAAGGGACAAGTATGCATTTGGAATGGGGACCTTTGTTGCATCACCTTTATATCCATGTTGTAGAACAGGTGTTTAAATGAATACCAAAAGCCTCAGTGGGGTGTCCTTGGGTTGGGTAGAACAAGATGAATGAAGATAGGAGTGGGAGGCTCCTAGAGATGTATCTATAACCCATTCTTGCACAAGAATCTGTCCTTTTGGAGTGGTTTTAAATAAAATTAGTAAACATTGCTCTTACTTCGATCTGGACATGTAGATCTAGATGTTTCTGAGATTGGGGTTTATTAGATAAGGGACTTAATGATCCTCTACATTGTGGCATTAGTTGGAAAAAAAGTTAGTAGCTCATATGGACTAAAAGAACCTTGAAAGTTCTGACTACAAGCCATACCTCAATAGATTCTAAACTTTTAATGTATGGACTGGTACATGGCAGCTAACTGTTTGTTGCCACTATGGCAAGTGTGTGAGGGCTCACACTATGTAATAGTTGGTAATTTACGTATACAAAACCTTGTTCTGATAGAATTAGTAACACCAGTAAGACTTCTGGCAACATTGGGTTACAATGCAAGTGTTAGGATTGATAGTGTTGTAAAATTTCCAAGGTTTATGGCTTTGCTTTAAGCTTTTCACGCATAAGATATTGTTATTTTACATCTCCTTTCTTTTAGGTTACACAAGCTTGCCACAATATAAGGAATGGAAAATGAAATGGCATACAAGATGTAGAAGAACTCATGAAGTGTCTCTCATCATTTGCGTCTTTTTTAGGGCTAATGTTGAGTTTAAACCACTATTCGTTGATTTTATTTTATTTTCCAATAACTGGAAATGTAGGTTATCAAAAAAAGTTTATAACTATAGACTTGCAGGTTATCAACATCAATATCAAAATAATACACACAATTATCAATTTTAAATTGTTTAAAAAATTTCTATCATAAACATGTTTAATGTTTTAGGATTATTAGATAACCTACATGGATGATAATCAAATAATCCAAGGAGGTTATTAAAATTTGAAAATTCAATTTTAGGCAGGTAAATTATTTACCAATTTTCAAAAAATCAATACTTGGCCCCAAACTTGGTCTATTGCCTTAGTAAACAAACCCTAGTTATGACATTCGTCATTTTGCACTTTAAAATTCACAAATTTACGTGGTAAAGCACCTTGTCAAAACATTCGGCATACATTCGTGAAACATTCGCGCGCGGCAACAGCCTGTGCTGAACGGTAACGGTTAACGGTAACGGTACTCTGGCCGAGTCTCTCACGAA
>Ga0209208_10007432_pt1 | contig 14840 bp, 5 predicted proteins | sample S1TSphfallax_3_FD_187694 | JGI IMG/M metagenome (GOLD analysis project Ga0209208, IMG submission 187694) | Host-associated microbial communities from peat moss isolated from Minnesota, USA - S1T2_Fd - Sphagnum fallax MG (SPAdes) (version 2) | ecosystem: Host-associated > Plants > Peat moss >...
TGATCAATCCTCTATCCTTACGCACTGGGCGGTGAGTAAGGATAGAGGATTGATCATGAGCAGCTGGAAGCATTATGCAAACGAGAATGTTGGGCGGCAGCAGCAGTGGAGGACGTGACTAGGCTAACCACTTAGAAGGCGTGATGATCACAGCCAGAGCTAGCTTCTTCTTGTGGTTGCTTGGTTACCAATAATCATGCATGGGTACCTCCTCCTCCTGTAAGTTGCTTCATGTCCGCATTGGGAGGTTTCTTGCCTTGCTCTTGTTTGTTGTTGTGATTCCAGACTTACTACAAGAAGCCTAGACATGGAGAATTACGTTCACGGAAGCACCTGCCAAATACACTTCCAACACAAGTGCAACATTTCGCTCCAATTTGACAAGTGCTGCAAATGGCAGCGGCATCAGCATTGATACGTGTGCCACTCTGTGCTTAATTCGATGCAAGGTAGGCAGGCATTTTGTTGATGCTCTTGCAGCAGATCAGGTAAGTAGACTTGCCTCCTATTTTTGCACTCCTCTATCCTTCAAGCTGCAAACCATGGGAGCTGCTGCTGCTCCTTCTGCTATTGCATTCGTAGAGATTTGATAAGCACTTTGGATTGTTCATGTCCCCAACCTGCACATAACAAACCTAATTTACGGCAGATAACAGTCCTCTTCTGCAAGGCGCCTGAAGCTTGTTGTCAAGTTCTAGACTATTATTATAGTTCACTGATGACAACTCTCACTAGCTGGGTGGGGGCAAAACACTGCAGTTGGATCAGAAAAATTTTGAGGATTGTGCTGGCCGAGAGGATTCTTTTGTGAACTTGCTTGATGGCCAACATTCCTTCGTCGTCTTTGTCAACACATCCAATGGAGTTCAGTTCTCAGCTCAGTACAATTGGACTGTAGGTATGTGGTATCTATCTGCAGCTTGAGATCACCCTACCCTCTTTATGCTTCACAACAAAAGCAAAGAAAACAACGGGTCTTTTTTCTGTGCAAATTAGTCATTTTAGAATGTCATGTGCTTTTAGTTGACACTTATATCAATGAATTATGTGTTTGGAGCATTGGTGGATGCCTTGGGACGAGCTGAGCTTTATGGCACTACAAACCGATCGATCGATCCCGATCGATTGGTTTGTACGAGCCGGATTAGCATTCTCGAGGCGTTCACCCCCAATCTGCTGATTGTGCAAGATCCCCTCGTGTCAATATTGAGAGCACCAATGCCTTGTTTAGAGCATTGGTGGATGCCTTGGGGCGAGCTGAGCTTTATGGCACTACAGATCGATCGATCGATCGATCCCGATTGATTGGTTTGTACGAGCCGGATTGGCATTCTTGAGGCGTCCACCCCCAGTCTGTTGATTGTGCATGATCCCCTCGTGCCTAAGCCAAAATGTAAGAATTTTTGTTGAAAGTCATAAGCTTAAGATGACCTTATAAGGTTGTTGTGTTGCCACGTGACACACTATAAACGATAAGATGAAAAACCTTAACCCTAACCCTACCCCTAACCCTAACACCTGTAAAGTGGGACCATGTGACAAATGGCGCTTCAAGCTATCAAAATACTAGTTGCATTTGCAACCACATCATGCGGTCACTAGGTTGCCATATTGCATCATCCTGATAATTCAATGGGGGTTAAACCCTATAACCCTAACCCTAATCTGTGCCACGTGTATAATGACATAGCATGGTTGATCAAACTTTAAACCCAACACGTGTTTGCACCCTAAGGGCTACGACTTGGACGGTCTAAATTAATCAAATTAATTCTTAAAACTAAATATTTAATTACAAAATAAAAGTACACGTGTTTGCATACAATTGCAGTGTGAACGCAACCCCTATAGTTGCATGCAGTCGCACTTACAACTGCTAGTATGGAGTATACCATGTCAGATATCGCTACATTCTTACGGGTAAAATCATTCGAGAACAGGTTTGTGAAATCTACGATTTCACAAACTTTCAGCGGCATTTTGAGAATCCTAAAAAGTTTACGTTTTTAGCGGCATTTTGAAAATCCCAAAAAGTTTGCGTTAGATCTTATATCGAAAACCGATAGTCTTTTGAGTCAATTCACTAAGTCGTTGCGGTGATGGGTGTGTTACAAATAGTTTCTAATGCAATGTTAATCGCAAACAATGTATAGAAGCAGTTACAATTGGAAAGTTTTACGATCGTATCAAGTTCCGCAAACTTTTAGCGGCATTTTGAGAATCCCAAAAAGTTTGCGATAGATCTTATATCGAAAACTGGTAGACTTTTGAGTCGATTTGCTAAGTCGTTGCGGTGATGGGTGTGTTGCAAATAGTTTCTAATGCAATGTTAATCGTAAACAATGTATAGAAGTAATTACAATTGGAAAGTTTTGCGATTGTATCAAGTTCTGGAGTTGCGAAAGACTTGCGATTGTACGGGTACGAATGTTATGGTATCGCAAAAGCTTAAGAGTTTGCGAGGAATTATGCTTCGCAACAACGGGCTTTTGGAAACTTCTTTCTTTGTTGTTTGCGATGATATTCAGATCGCAAAATAGCCCCCTATTGTTGTAGTGTCCCTTCATTAGGCAAGCCACCAAAGGCATGTGTTGTTAGAAAAGATAATTTTCAATGCCTTTCACTGGTATAAATAACATATGTGCAATACACAGATGATTTGGTTTCATGGTTAAGCTTTTGCATATTGACACAGGGTGAATAATCTTGCAGGGATCACATGCTCTACTCTTGCAAGAAACCTTTTCTAGTTTATTTATATTTTTCATTTTGCCACTTTTTGTGCAACCAAAATTGTTTGTATGCTAATATTAATTTTGATACCAACATTTATTTAATTAGCATTTTGTACAATGGTCTCAACAAAAGTAAGGTTGAACATAATTTAAATAGAATCTTCTGCAATATAAGTAGTGTCTTTTGTTTGGCAAATTTGTGCCAATTGGCAACATTAAAAAAAAAAGGTTGGGTGAATCCTACAAAGGATTTTCTTTGAAAAAATGATCAGAAGTTGCCATATTTCAAATTGCAATATGTAGAATGATAAGTTCCATAAGTCACCAAAACATAACACAAATTTTTCTAATGTCTTGTTTAATCTATAACCAAATTTGGCTAAGTCCTATTGTCGATGATCACCAACCCACCTACCTCACAAATGTTTTTATAAAACCCTTTATCATTAGATAGGTACTTATATATTTAAAAATAATTGTTTTGGAAAAAAAAAATCTTGAAATTCAAACCTTAAACCTTAAACTCCCCATCATGGGGCCCAATTATCTTCTTGTTCAACATAGATTTCCCTTATTTTGTTGGGCTCCGTCCCCACAAGGTAAAGGGACTATTGCATTCGATCCAACTTTTGGAAGTTTTACCTTATTAAAATTGGTTTCACATTAGGTGAACTGGTTTTTTTGGTGAAAGTGTTTAGACTGTTTAAATTGGAACAAATGTTTTTTTGGTGTTCAGAGTGTGGACACACAAGGTAGATGCACAACATCTTATTTATTGGCAAGGCCAGTGTGTTTGTGACGCCTTGTTTTGTTTTTAGGTGTTTTCAAGTGGTTCTTATGTGTTCCCCCATCATATTATCATTGTTATTCCACATTCATTTTTCAAAGTTCCTCAAAATGTTCTTAACCTTCTTTTTTATCTTCTAATGCAATTCCCAAATATTGAGTCATTTTTTATTTTACATTATTTGCACAAAGTTAGGTCTATACTCTTTTGACATAAGTATCTAGGTCAAAATACAAACTCCAAGTATATAAAGAAAGAATACAATTTTGGATTCAAATGAATGCCAAGTATGTAGTGGAAGGATGTAAATTTAGAATCCTTCAAAGGGTAGAAAGGGAAAGGGGAAGAAAATTGTCCATTTTCTTCAGAAGGAAAGGAGGTAGCAAGGAGGTAAGTAGGATGTAGGGCTTTGGAAGGAAAGGAAAAATATTCATCCATGCTATATGAGGAGTTTGGGAAAGAAAAATAAAATTATCCACCCATTTAAGAGAAAAAATCCAAGTTAGGAAAAAAAAACCTTATTCCCCTTTTTGAGGAAAAGGGTATGTAACAAACACAAAAACTACCATGGCCAAATAATTCTCAACATGCACAAACATTAAAACTAATTATTATGAAAACAAATTAAAACCTTAAACCAATCACACCTTGTGAATAATCTAAACAAGGTCCAACAATTTGCAAAATATGTTCAAACATAATTTTATTTGGAACATGAAATGGTTGAAAACATAAAACAAAAAGAACAAGGATATGACATAAGGTTGTATTTCAAATTGGTGTTGAACTAAAATAACTGAGGGTTTTATTTATTTATACTTATCTAGAGAGCTAATATTCATCCAAGCTTCCATATGACCCACTCTCCAAAGAATTTTATGAAAAAAATTATTTCTCATGTATGAAAAATGAAAGATGATGGATGAGTTCAATCCATTAACTAAATGTGTGGACAAATTAAGAAGTAAAGTGATGACAAATGAATTTCATCCATGAATGACAAGATAATATATATATTTTATAATTATAAAACTTATAAATTTACTTAAGTACTTAAAGTAAAGTATGTTATGGAATGTCATCTAACACAAAGAAATTGGAAGAAAAAAAAATCCACCCATTGCAAGGAAAATGTGATGAAAGGAATTATAATTAACATTACATTAAAGTTAGTTTTGTCATAAAATAATCCCTTAAATATTGAAGCATTTTTTTTTGTGAAAACATGAAAATAAAGTGTTGAAACCATCATAATTATTGTAGGCTAACAAACTAAATGATTTTATTACCCATATGACTTTTTCATAATAAAACATTCTACATCATGAAAAATAATAAATCTTAAATTTTAAAACTAAACTTCAATGACTCTGATTCATCGGAGTTAATTTAGACATAAAGTTTCATAGGTTGTTACTTGAATAGTTCCAACCTAAAATATGTTTAGCTCATTCCCAAATAAAGAAGCATGAAAAGATGTCCTTTTGAATCTATGGTTTTCTAATTTATTTTTATCTGACATAATATTGATGAACAAATTTTCAATGTCTTCTCCTCCAATTTGCATTCCTTTTATTTTCAATTCAATTTTTATTTAATGATTGAATTGTATTTAGTTTCAATTGGAATTCAATTCAAATAATTTTTTGAAAAAACAATTATTCACTTTATCAATATGAAAGTTCACCATAGACCATATCCACACATTGATTGACAAGGGGAAAAAAAAAGTTTGTTCATTGAATGCAGAGCACAAGAAGGTTGACAAGAAGCTCCATCCATTAAGGCCAAAGGGTTAGAGGTTTCTATTTAAGATTGTAAACAGATCTATTTTTATATGAGGATTTTTGAAGGATGATATTTTGGCTTGTGTTGAAACTTGAGATTAGTTATTATAGAGTTATGATATATTAAAGGATTTTGTTTCATTTAGAGGATTTTTTTGAAGATTATATTTTTGTATGGGAAATATTTGAGTTTTCATAATTCTTTTCTTGCCTTAAGATACTTTTTAATGTAAATGGCAAGGTCACAATGTGACACACCCCTTGTTATTCTGTCTAATTACATCATTCTCAAATCCCAATTTACCATGAAGGCCCAAGGGGGTGAGTAGGTATAATGGGTTTTAAAAAGCCCCAATATTGGGGCCCATTTAAATAGTGACGTAAAAGGCTTAATATGGTATTCAGATCCTGCTTATATACGTATTGGAAGAAAAAGGACATAAGCATCTCCAGCAGTGCTCAGTATGTGACCCTGCGAAAATATTTTTCACATCCAAGTTTAGTTCTGTACTGTTTTGCAACCCCACCCATAAAACTGAAACGGGGACAGCAAATGGGTGGGGGGACTACTAATAACAAACCACCTGGACCAATCATTATGATAGACCAATCAGAAACACGGAGTAGCAGTTAGATCATATTTATTACACTCTTTTCTGGTGGGGCACAGTGCTGATGCGCCATCTACAAGCCACGCCAACATGTGCTCGGCCGAAACCAATTTCCTGAGCCAAACTGCATATGTTGGATATTGTTCAGCCAATTTTACTGTGCAGGATCACATACCGAGCACCGTTGGAGATGCTCTAATCAAGTATTCTTTTGGACCCTGCACAACAGAAAAGATTTTAAAATTTTTAATTCTGAAAACAAACTGTCATACTGCTTTATTATTGTTACTGTTGTTGGTTTTTAATCATCCATCCTGCAACTCCAGTTAATTCTTTGTCAGATTGACAATATCAGTCACAAGTGTGCGGAACGGTCACAAGAGTTGCAGTCCGAGCAAAAGATTTCTAAGTAATGGATGAGGATACCACCTTGCACATAAGGTTCTTTGGGTTCAGTAAATGGCACTTACCCATAAGGTTCTTGGGGGTCCCTTGAATCCTCCACATGTTGGATCCTTATGGTTTTGTAAGATTCCTTCATCCTCTTGTTTTTCCTGCTACATATCTGCTTTGCTTCTTTTCTTTATGGCCTGTGAAATCCCTCACCAATAGGGTCTTCCTTGAATTTGTGGACAATACATAGGGTAGACCGGCTGGTGATCGAACACTTAAGTGCTCAGGGCAGGCTGGATCCAAGGGGAGGGCTCTGTTGTTTTTGGTGTCCAAACAAAACTTGAACCCCTCTTCTTGGTGCATCTGACACACAAAGGGATTAGAAATGAGAAAGTTACAGCCCCTCAAAGTAAAAAGCAGGTCAAGAACTCAAAAAAACAAACCACTGAACACTACAAAGGTCACTTCCCAAACACCCAAAAAATTCTTTGTGTGTTGCTCTGTTGTTGTTAGAGTTGAAAGATAATGTGTAGAACTTCAGTTGCCACTCTTATAGCACTTTAAATTGTTTAAAATAAATAAGAAATCAGAAAGTTATGAGGTTTGAAAGTAAGAGGGGTCTAAAGAGAAGAAAAAAAAAAGCGTTCTGTATATAGAAAAGCTTATTTTGTGTTATTTTTTCATTAATCCTTTTGCTTTGCACTTCAAAGATGATTTCTAGAACTTGAGGTAGCAGCCCCATGACATTTTAAATCACATATGATGAAAATATAACTAAGTTTTTGATCATAGGCAGGTGATTGATGATAAGTCGATCCACCCTTCTCATTTTGAGAGAAGAAATGACATTTGGGCCTTAATTGCACGTCCCATGTTTGAGGGGCATTGTGCTTGTAAGGCCCCTTGACAGCAGGCTTTCTCTATTTTTCATTAGCTTCAACATGATTTTATGTAAGATAAGGTTCCCCATGGAGGGTGGGGGGCAAGGGTATTAGCTATGGTTGTAGCTCTCTATAACACAAGGGTGGCCCCAGGACATGAAGAGTTTACAACCATAATACCATTTGAGGGGAGCATCACCCTCTATTTCACCCCAAACATTGAATAGTCGAAAGGGGATGTTGTTGGTTACATTAGCTCTAAGGGGACTTACTCAAGAAGGTGAGCATACCCATGTAGGTGTCAGTTCACCCTTGCCTGTGTTATTTAAGGCAATTATGGGGGGAAGAACTTTGCTGAGTCTTGAGCACTCTCTACAGGTCCATTGCCATTGTAAGGCCCATGTTTTGTTGGTATAAGGCACATGTGGCCCCTTGAAAGCTAGATTTTACTAGTTTAAACAGGTTTCTACAAAGGGAAAGACATTCCATTGAGGACATTATCACAGTAAACTCCCTACACCTTGGAGCTATGGTCCCTTTGGGATAAGGGCCTTACATCCATAATGCCCTCAAATGGAGTACCCTCCCCTATACATAAATCCTTGTGAGGTTATGAAAATGTTTTTAGCAAAGAAATATAGAATTACACCCTTTTTTCCTTCTAAAATTGCTGTTCTCCTCAATTTCTGACAGATCTTAATTACACATTTATGTTCTTGTGTGTATGGCATTGAGGCTGAGATGAAGGAATTGGGTGCCAAAACTTCTTTCAGCACTTTTTCAAGCACCGATTTAGTGGTGTGCTTCATCCAATTTCCCAAACATGAGAAAAAAGCAAACACATGATTTCAGAAGTTCTTAAAGTTTGTTTAATTTGGTGAGCAGAAGAATCACATGGAGACCCCCATCAAAGCCTGTCATATGTTTTCACTGGCCCTTGTGGAGTGCACCATATCCTTTGCATATTTGCACATCCAAACTCAAATTTCATACTAGTTTGAACTTCATCCAGTTTCATGCTACTTAAAGCTTGAACCTCATCTAAATTATTCTGGGCACAAACAATTATATTGGGTGCCAATAATTACTTTTTCTTCAAAATCCACTTCTGCAATTTAAATTTTTTTTAATGAATTTTCAGTACAATTTTACAAGGGATTGGCAGTGCATTTTACAAGAGGTTTATTTCCCGGATACCATGGAACCTTTTCAGCCTTTTGCAATATTTAAATTGCTTTTGAAAATGCAAAAATTTAAGGAAATTATTACCCTTGGACGGGTGTAAATTCGAACTTACAACTTCCTTTCATTTGTCACATGTTGCTCCTCATTGCCTTCTTGTCAAAACCTTCATTACAAAAGGTTTAAAGCTAGCTACCAGCAGTGTCATTGTTCCAAGCATATGCTTCTTCACCTTTCTTTGCTTGCTCTCGTACCATAGTACCTTGGGCCATTTCAACACATGTCTGTCAAATAATTAATTAATTAAATTTGAAAAATTCATTTCAACAAAATGGAATATTCCTAAATTTTCATTATTTTACTTCACAATATCTTTCGATTTGGAATGAATAATTTTTGAAAATTTTGGCATTTTTGAAAATAATATAATTATTGTTGAATTGGCCAAGGTACTAGTAGGGTAGTCGCTTGCTCCAAATATTTTTGTTTTGTATCTAGTGGCACCTCCTTCTTTAAGTAGAAGTATGTACATCAATTTAAATGTATCCCTTTATTGATATCATGTGTACACAATCTATCATCATTGCTAAAAATCAAATTTGTAATAATGCAAGTTACGAGGTTGAAAATTTCATAATTTATTATTTCTACAATCACCAAATCAGATTTAGTTTGCTTTGAAGCCATGGGACATGGGTGTGACTTGCCCTTGCATTGTCTTGAGAAGCACATGAGGAAAACCCCAAAAAAGAAGAACAACAAGAATAGGTTTAGGGCCCAAAAGGCTTTTAATTGTTTGAGAAGGCCAAATGCAAAAATAATAATTTTCATATTGCATAAAGAAGAAGTAGCAATTTGCTAAATATTATTTTCCTAGGTGCCCAGTTTCAATTATAATGATGGATCAAATTATTATTAGGCCAAGACAAACTTAGGACCATGGGGGTTTTTTTTTCCAATTTTGTCAAGTAGGTGAACTGGAATTTTCCAAAATTTTAAGTATTTTTTTTTATGAATTTACACTAAGAAAGCTAAAATTTCCAATTCTTTTCCATTCTTTTTGTTACCCTTTTCAGAAATTTTATCTAGGTCTTTATTCCAGTTAAGGCCCTTGGAAGGGCCATGATCCCTAGGGATCTCCTCTTACTACATGCAGGCTTGCCTTAGTTTTATTGGTGAAATTTCTCCAAAACGAGAAATTAAAAATGAAAAATATGAAAATGAAGGGATTTTGGGGGGTTTGAATCACTGTAAGTCCAAGAAAAAAGAGTGAAGAAATAGCCAGATTTTTATAGTTAGTTTGAGTAATTAGCCAAAAATATGAAAGGTAGATTAATTTTTTGTATTTCACATCTGATTTATAGCCAGATTTGGCTAAATATTCGTATGGACAATTGCTACTTTGGCTACATCACAAAATTCATAAAAATAATATTGGACCACTGTACCCAATGAAAACCCCTTTGACATTTGTGCAATCGCTGGGTATCAGGTAGCTAATGTTTTTTTCCTCAATTTTGTGATGTAGCCAAAGTGGCAATCACCTAGACGAAAATTTAGCCAAGTTTGGCTATAACCCAAATATGAAAATTAGTTTAAGAAAAGAAATCTTTTTATATTCTCGGCTACCAACTAGGACTATAAAGTATGAAAATCTGGCAATTTGGATTTTTTTTCCTCCAAATGTAGTGAATTTGGGCAATTTTTTTTCATGAAAAATCCTATGTACCAGGTTGAAAGTTCATGTGCTTTCTTTTTCAATTTTAGGATGTGGTGACAATTGACAAAAGAATTCAGCCAAATTTGACTATAAACCAAATATTTGGATGGAATCATCTCAATATTTTCCATGATACTCAATCTCTTCTTTATATCTTTTTGTTTCATAGATGACAATTTGTTTGAATTTTTATAATTTTTTGTAACTATATAAATATTATGTGGGAATTATATGGACAAAGAGTAAGAGAGAACAAATATGAAAGCATATTATGAGTTTGGTAATGATCCAATAAAAATTATGTGTTTTAAACACACAAAAAAAAAGTTGACTATAAAGTTAAGATATTAAAATTGTGTAGAATCGTTTTTTTTTGACATAAATTGTGTTTTTTATGGAACAATTTTTGTTATAACTTTTATATGTTTGCATGCACACATTTTTTCCTTCTTCATTGTGATTTGCATTCACTTAAGGTGTTACGTAGTAAGTGATGTTTAGTTTATTATGTGTGCATTATGTGATAAGAAATGATTGAAAGATTTAGTTAACCAAAAAGGGAAGGATTTAAATTTTTTTTCATGTTTTTCCTTTGTTATTTTTTTTATTAAATTTTTTTTGATATTTTCTTAATAGTTGGATTAAAATTTCTGCAACACATCATTATTGTATAGCACAAGCCATAGGATAACAAGCCATTTACACCTTTACAAACATATTTTAAATGACATGGATATTTATCTTTCAAAAAAGAAAAAAAAACTTAAATGCTTAAAACCTACACATTTCTCAAATTATTTAAACAAGATGAACTGAAAGAAAAAACAACTTGAAAATAAAATATAGAACAAAAATGATCAAATAATGATTGAAAAAAATTACTTGCAAATAATATTATTTTTGAGATCCACATTTGACATTTTATTGTTTCACAAAATCAATTTTCAAAAAAGTTAAATAAGGATTTGTAATTTTTTACAAAATATCATACATCCAAAATGTCATTTGATCATTCTTACAATATTGCATACATAATATGAATAAATAAACTTCATTCATGTCTTGTGACAAAAGTAATGAATCTATTGGGATAATGGCATGTTTGGTAATCCAAATTTTCTTATTATAATTATATAGAATTTAATCCTTAATATGAATCTTCTATTGAGTAAAAATGATCTTTCTATGTATTCATGATGGATTAAATTTGTGATTTGTTCATTTTTTTTGGAAATTCATTAATTAAAAATAATTCAATTCGTAACATTATTAGTTATATGGGCACACAATTAGCATTGTCGTCATTACAAATGTCATTGCTTTGATGATAAATCTTAATAAACTTACATAGAAAATTTAATAATTTCCTATTATATGAATAAAAAAAATCCTTATGACTTATGGAAACAATTAAATTTGTTAATGACATTATAAAAATATATTAAAGATGAAAATGTTACCATAAAACAAACATGAATTGATGAGATCAAACTTGGTTTGTATATCTTTTTAAACTCATTTCATGATCCTTGTCCCTTATGTAAATATGATCCACTAAAAGAAAACAATCCATCTTATTTATTGCATAATTTGCTGTACATTGATGTCATTTTTATATTACACAAAATAATAAATTGGCATCTTTGAAAGTAATTATATTATTTATTTAAAAAGTCAATTTTCAAAGTTATTTTTTCGAAGAAAAAATTTGTGAATGAAAATATAGTCTTTTGAAATATTCAAAAATATTTTATTCTTGACATGACATATTAAAAAATCATTAATTATTCTACAAACATGTGTTGAAACTTCCTTTGTACTACATTAATGACTTAATCAAATGTATTTAAGCAGCCCTTAAAACATTAGGAATCTATTAAATCATGTGTGATTTCCACATCCTGTGAATATGTTGTAAAGGTTGTGACTTTCATTTAATATGTCATTACTTGAATTAAATGCATAGGAGGATGAATGACTTGTTGTCATAAAAGTTTTACCAAAAGAGAAAAGGAGAAAGAAAAAGGTAAGGAAACAAAATGATCTAGATTGTAAACAATACACCAATGCTTGCAAATTGTGTCCAAATTGAGATGGGAAAAACTTTTAAAACCATGCAAATTATTCATGACAATTTATTTTTTTTCAATATCATTTTATTCATTTTTTATGTAGTTGAAATTATGTTCAAAGTCTAACTTTTGATTTCAAATTTTATATTATTCAAACATTTAATATTTTGATTAAATCAATTGCATGTTAACCATAAATCACATATTTCTTAACAACCTACTATCATTGTGTATCACACCAAGGTTTTGAAAACCTTGATATTCCTTTGTGCATATTGATTGCATGATTCATCTTTTCATTCAACAACAATATTTTTAGGTATAATGGCATATTAAATAACAGATTATTTATGTTTTAACATGAATATTAAAATATAATTAAATTTATTGACTTATATGTCATGATTGCAAATTGTCAAGTAGATGTTTTAAATTCCAACATTTTGTTTCATATAAAAAGAAGATGCCTTGGTAAAAAAAAGAAAAAAAAAACTATAAAAGTGTAACCATTGAACATCTCAAGAACAATTTAGCAACACTAACCAAATATAATTTCTTTTTGGCTATGTGTTTTCAAAACACAAATCTTGTAATAAAAAAATTCCCTTTCCCAAAAACATTGCACAAAAAAATGCATGTCTTAATGTATTTTAAGCCAAATTCCTTATTGGATTTTACATTGATTAATTTTCATAATGTTCATACCTTCAACAAGTGGTAGCAATAAATTTAACATGATAATAGTTTTTAGTTTGTAATGAGAATCAAAATTACTAATAAATCAATATGAAATTCCATTATAATTATCATTTAAAGTTGAAATCATTGAATTTTTTTGATAATATATGTTTTGAAACTTTCAAATTAATAATATTTTAAATAAAAATTTAAAATTACTGTAATAAATCTACAATAATCGTATTCTATTGACTAAATCAAATTTAAAACATTAAAAAATAAATTCAACTTAAATGTTTTTGTAATACTTTAATGAAAATGTCTTAATCAAAATTATAAACATGTTCAATTCAACATTGAAAATGAAATATCCATCAAAATTGACAAATCTACATTATTTTTTTTATCAATGTCATATTTATGAAATTAATTAGACTGAATAAACTCATTTTAAACCAAAAAAATAATATTAATATTTAGTCGAAAGTGATTTGTAGCAATCTTTTAATATTACTTTCACATGATTTGGGGCTAAACATTTTTTTTCCCCCCTTTTAATCATCCTTTCCTGGGAATGAATGAACATTTTCTTTCCTTTTAGTTTTTTTTGGGGGCTAATTTTGCTCCTTTTTTTTCCTTTTTTTGGGTTGAATTCCGCCAAATTCTCGAAATGAAAAAGATGAAAAAAGAAACTCTGGTCACGACTCACCGTGGAAGGATGAGCTGGTATGGAGGATGAAGAAGAGGAAACATGGATGGATGAACGTGCATCCGGCGACAACACAGGTGTCGTCTGCCGTGGGCACCGCGTGAATCGGCGGACAAGGTTGTCGACTGACGACAAACCGGAAAATCCCGCCCTTCTCTTCCCTTCCCTTCTTCCCTTCCCTTCTTCCCTTCCCTACTTCCCTTCCCTTCCCTCCTTTGTCGCGCAGGCAGGAAATTGGCCGTTGCAATGTGTGCCAGACGCTTGCAGAGACTTCTGACACGCAAATTATCACCACACATGCAGCAGCAGGTTGATCGCATTGCTGCAGGAGCAAAGATCATCGCAGAACCTTGATCATCATCATCATAATCATCATCAACAACACCACTGGTCAATTCCTTCATTCAACTCAACACAAAACAATACACAACAAGCGTGTGCAGCTAATGACGCCGACGGACGACCAACTTGCGGTTGTACCTTGTAATTCAACCTTTTTCTTTCTTGGTTTTCTTGCGAGCGAGCGAGCGCGCTCGTTGATCATCACGGTTCAAGAATTGTATATTCTCTTCATGCAATATATTACCTGCACACGACGTGATAGACTTGCGTCTTTCTTTTCCATTCATTAGGGTGTGTGTTTGGTAGTTAGGTACCAGTGCATACTATTCTTCTGTGTCTGGCGGCCCTGGGAGACGCGCGCGCGCGAGGGGAAGGAGTCTAGCGTCCTCGCAATAAACTTACTTACTATGTACACAGTTCTGTTGCGAGCGTTGTCATTACTATACAATATACTATTGGCGGCGTCCATCATAGATATTTCCGCGATCCGTTAGAGCGGTGGACAAGACCAAAGAAATGTTGCTATTTCTGCATTTTGGTCGTAGCACTAGATCAATCTTCTTGTTTGGGACCATCAGTTTAGGCTCATCGTTTTCGTCGTGCATTGATTTGTGTCTCTGCTCGTCGATTCGATTCGTGGTTGCGTCGTCGTCGTTGTCGTGAGTCTAGAGCTTTGGATTAGTCCAAAGCTTTTCTTCCGGGTGCCTCAATATCGTCTTTGATTTTTTCAATGAAGGATGTGCGTTAGCTTCTTGACTGTTGGCAGTTTACGTTTGCTTCTTCTTCTTCTTCTTGTCGTCAGGTATGTGAAGGCAAGAGATCGACAGGCCTGAGTCTTCGGTTAGGAAGTGTTGAACATGTGAAGAATTCTTCGACTTCGGTTCATGAGATCTGATGTGCAGCTTTTCCTTGTGTTAATCTTGTTGCTGTAAATTTTATGAAT
>Ga0209208_10007433_pt1 | contig 14838 bp, 8 predicted proteins | sample S1TSphfallax_3_FD_187694 | JGI IMG/M metagenome (GOLD analysis project Ga0209208, IMG submission 187694) | Host-associated microbial communities from peat moss isolated from Minnesota, USA - S1T2_Fd - Sphagnum fallax MG (SPAdes) (version 2) | ecosystem: Host-associated > Plants > Peat moss >...
CAGTAATGGTCCTGACCTATTATTGCAGGTATACTACAAAACTACTTCTTTTTTCCTTGACTACCCACTTCCCAACCAAGATGTTGTTGGTGTTTGGTGGTGGCTGGACACATCTTGGTGCTGCCCATTCACACTTTGGGCCCCAGTTATGCATGTCAAAGCAAAGGCCCAAAATGTGGCTGGGCATCATCCATGGAGCCAAAGGCAAACAAGGAAGGCAGTAATTTTGTACTTACCTGCAATAAGGACCCATTATGGCATTGATTGGACAACCCATTACAAGCATATATCCTTGTAGATGATTATCTTTCAAACATGAGTTGAATAGAATTTCTCAAGTTTTTTGCTTTGGTTCAAGGTGGTTAAATCATGGGCCATGACCTTCCTTTGAATTCTCCTTTAGATATTATACCCTACTACCTTGACAGCTTCAACACTAATTATATTATTTTTCAGAAATGTTGAAATTTTCCCCAAAAAAAAAAAGGAGTCTTCAGCTCAAAGAAAAGTTTGAGGGAAAATATTGACTCTTCAAGATTTGTCTCTTTGTTCAAATGGAAACTTCAAAATTAATTAATTACTCAACAAACGCATGTTGAAAATTCCAAGGTAATAACTACATTTTAGAGGATCCAAAGTACTCTGGAGATGCTCTATGGGAGACTACTAAGAGCAAACCACCAGGACCAATCATTATGATCGGCCAATCAAAAATAGGGAGCAATAGTCAGGTCCTATCAATATGTACAAAGTTTACAATTTTCACACAATGGTATGAGTATCATGATATTGAAATGTGTGATACTAGAGGGGTACATAGTATCAATATGATTATGTTGATTTAATGTGTGATGCCATAAGTTGGGAAGAAAAAAATCCTTGATGAACTTTTTGTTTAAAACCAACAGTACACTGATCATAACAAAAATTGATTTGTAGATGTTTCAAAATCATCACAAATGCATCATTGATCAAAGGCTAAGGCTGCCAAGTTGGAAAAAATTATTATTATTATTATTTTAAAAGGCACAAAATTAATAAAATTCGTCTACACATGTAGATCCCAAGTTGAAAAGATAAAATCACTTGATAAGTCATATATAATAATTAGCAAAAAATATTATGACAACTTTGATGTGGAAAGGTTTTATATTCATTATTAATGCATCTTTGATCAGAGGCAAAGGCTGTCAACATTGAGAAGCCACCCTTAGCTATAATGTAACAGCTTCCCGCCATGTTAAAGAACAATATAGCTTACAATTCACACCTTACACCCTAAACAAATTGATACTCATACCATGGCATTGATGTTCATAAATAGTTGTGTATGAATATACATCAAGGTACCTAAAATGTTGTTACTAGTTGGATCCTATATGGATCAAAATATTCAATTTTCACATACCATGGCAATATGGTTTCAACTACAATACTATGAGCAAACCATACCTGACCGGTATGGTATTTTCATACCCATATTGATACTTGGGTTGATATCTAGATACAACCTATATACTAGTCTAACACTGCTCATTATTTGAACCAAATTTGATTATAGACCAGATATTAAAAAATTTAAAATTAATAATCTTTTCATATTTTGGCTACCCATTGAATTTTTTGTAAAATCATGTTGATTTTATTATTATTATTATTATTATTATTTTCAATCTAGTGAGTGAGGCCATTCTTTTCACAAAAATCCTCTGTATGAGTTTAAATGGTATATTTTTCAAGTTGAAAGAATGTGAAAATTGGTCTAAAAAACCACTTTTCTAAAGCAATGATTGTTTTCAATTGTTTGATGTTGTGTCATCAATTAGCACCCCAAGAGAAATTTAACATTAAATGGCAACAAGATAAGACAATAAAAAAATTGTAATCATGTTGTTATTTGATGATGGGAGATGTTAAATACCCCCTAACAAGTTTTGTCCAATGCATGTTTATCTTGTCTTCTTGAACATATTTTTTGGCCTTGCTTGGTTCTGCATAGAACCATGCAACATGGTTTTACATGTATTTGTTCTTATGTTCAACAAATGAACATGTTGAATGTTATTTGTTATGCTTTGATCACTTTTTGTTCTAGTGCTACCCAATAGATTCAAAATCTAAACCTCCCAAACATAAAACATGGTACCATCCACTGGCATAGATTCAAGCACTAAAAGGGGTATGGTTTGTGATGGAGGGGCCATATCCTACCCTTGAAAATTAGGATATTGAGTTCACACATCTTCCCTTTTCTCCCATTCATTGCCTAAACTTCTTCGCTTTATGTTGAAATTGCCACCTCCATTTCACAATGTTTTGTTCTTCTTTGCAATTCACCATAGCATTGGAATTTTCCAAAATTTGTAAATGATTATTGAAGATGCACAACATTTGGAATCTAGACTCTAGGCTAGCATGTGATGAATTAATAATGAAAGTTGTGTGAAAGTCATTCATTCATAAGTTCATACATGTTACACACAAATATCATGCATTGAAAACACGTTAACACATGGATAAATGTGTTGACAAATGAAATATGAATTTATGAATGAATGAATGTCACATTGATTTCGCATCTCCTTATAAATTTGTGTGTTAAATGTGTTTTCAATGCACGATATCAATGCGTGAAACTTATGAATTATGAATGAACTCATTTTGCATGATTTCCATCACTAAGTCGTGAGATGCTAAGTTTGTGATGGAGCTTTGAAGTTTTGTTGCTTGCAATGCAAGCATGAATTTTGGACTATGAACTATGGACTCCATCAACCCTAGAAGTTGTTGAATGTTGTGGACACTAGATTATGAAGTTTGGACAATTGATTACCATCATTGATTGCACAATGCACCACTAGTGACTTTTCATCATCACCTAGGATTCATTATTCATGATTTTTTTTTTCATGATCACTTATAAAAATGTAAATCCTCAATGTTCATTATCAATTGTATTTTTTCTTATCATGTTATGATTTGATTTTTTCATATTACACAGTTGCTATAGTCCATTCCATTTTTTCTAATTAGTTTCAATCTTACATGCAATAATTCATTGCCATATTTTTTTTATTATGTTCATCATAGGTTTTAATTCTCATTTTGTGTAGGCACTAAACAACATCATATCATCTTCATGGTGTGGCAGTCATGCATTGGCAAGTGCCCAAAAAAATCTTGATTATCTTCATGTTCACAATCCGATTTTGTGTAGGCATTGGTGATCGAGCAACATCAATCATGATTGTGGTGCAATGGCTACAAATGCCCATAAATTTTTTCCCTCATGTTCATGTTTTCATTTTTTGTAGGCATTGAACATAATTTATCATTGTTGTGGTGCAACGATCATGTGGTGGTAAATGTCCATCATTTTTTCCCCTCTTGTTCATGGTTTCATTTGTGTAGACAAAATCAATTATCATTGTGGTGTGGCAATCACACTTTGGTAGGTGCCCATAATTTTTTTCCTTCATGGTCATGGTTTCATTTTTGTGTAGGTAGTGTCAATCATCATCGTGGTGTGGCAAATGTAGGTGGCCATACTATTTTTGATCATGTTCATCATCTTGTTTTGTGTAAACATCATTGCAACAATTCATGATCCATCACTAGTAAATAGATGTCCATTGTGATTGGCTAAACAACAACCCAATCATTGTACAACTATCCATCATCATTAGTGATTAATGGTCATTTAGGCAATGTTGTAGCAACCCCATGATCATCATGGTCATCTTTGAAGCTCAAAATTTTGGACTAATTTTGTAAGTTGATCACTGTGTTCATGTGTTGCATGCACTTTGTAGTGCATCCATCGCCATCTTAGTGGTCCTTGCCATTATCACAAATCAACATTACCATTCCATTTTGGTTATGCTTTCTGAAAACTAACCCTCATCATGGTGGTGTTGTGCACACTGTAGACCATTGCAATTGCCATTTGATCTTTTTAAAAAAATCATTTGAAGTTCATTGTCATGTTATTAAAATCCATGGCCATTTCATGATTATCTTATTGGTTTCAATTTTTCGGTGGTCTTGGTCCTTGTGGAGTACTTTAAGTATCAACAATACATGATCCATCACCATTGTTTTTTTGTGATCATGTTTTTGGTCATCCTTTTGCTCATTGACATGTCAAAAATATAATCCTTTAAAAACTTCAAATATGAATACTTTTTTGGTGACATAATTATTGCCACTATGTTGCTTCTTTTAGTAATTATCCACCTAATGATATTCCTATGATTGATATCGGGGAATCTAAATGCACAATTGTGGATCCAACAGTGACAATTGAAAACATTGAGATTGCAAAAAAAAAAAAAAGGCCTATGAGTTGAATAGGAATTTCCAAAATAATTGAGCAATGAAGCTTTTGTGGATTGAATTTTTGTTAAGTTCTAGTGGGGAAGTTGTTCAAGTGTAATGTAAGGTTTGCAAATGAATGAAGGGCACAGATAAACTTTTGGTTCCAAAGTTGGATTCTCTATGGAAACATGCTAGTTGTTGTAATGTTTTGGTAGCCATGCTAGGGGTGAAAGTGGGAGATCATTATTTCCTAAAAACAAATTCTATATGATAAATGAAAAGTTGTATTTTTCAAAAGGTCTTGAAACATTGTTGCAACAAATAATTCATGGTGCAATTCAAGTTGACAAGAAAAAAAAATTGTGCAATTTGCTTTTATTTTCCATTTACTTAAATCATGGTCATCCCATGATAGATTACATAACAATGCAAAAATTGTTTGTTCAGTTGAATGTTCCTAACAATCTAATGAAACATTGGTCTAATGGTGCAGGTTGGGAGATGACAATTTTATATATGAACAAGTTCAAAAAAAAACTTAGAATATGGTTGCTAGGAAGTTTTTTTCTTTAAATGTAGATGAGGTTACTACTATTGATAACCAATCCTACATTTCAATCCATGTGTATGTGATTCAAGCATGGAAAAGGGTGCTTGACTTCTTCACACTTTAACACATTGTTGAAGGGGGTATTGCAAATAATCTAACCTTTATCATTACACAATCCCTAATGCAGCAAAGAAGGTTAATTAGAAAGGAGGTTGGTGAAAGGCTCATTTACTTTTGTGTATATGGAGTTTTTCTTTTTAAAGGATGTTGCATTAGAGTGACATCTCAACTAAAAGAGAAGCATTCTCCTTACATGATAGGGTAACATTATAAGGCCCATAGAACAAATCTTGCAGTGCAAGTTTTGTTAAATTTGCCAATGTTTTCCAAGTTGCAAGATTTGTTCTAGTCCTTGTATGCTTATTTTTTGAGCTCCCTTAAGCTTGCCAAGATCGTGGGAACATGAGGACTTAAAATTTTGAAAAAATTTAAGACTCGGCAGATTTCAATGATAGAACTTTTGAAGTGTGTTTTGCCAAAATAGAAAATGTTGATTGTGAAAATGTCACAAGACAACATTAGTGTTGCTCAAGTAAGACTAATCTCAACCTCCTTTGTGATCTTCACACATTGTTAGCTTTGTTTTTTTCATTACCATTATTAGAGGCAGTTAATGTTTTTATCAAGTTTTATTAAGGAAGGGATGTTTTATTTGTGATTTTGTAGTAATGGTCAAGATTTGTCAAGCTGACCTTTTCATGATGTATTTTGATCCATTCACAAGCTACCAACATGAACATATCCAAGGTTTTTGTGACATTGTGGACAACAATTGTACCACCATATCACTCAAAATTGGGTTATTGACCTCAACAATGGTACATAAACCTTATCTTTTTGTATTGCTAGTCATTCTTATCAAGTTCACTTTTTAATGTAGTTGTTAAAGTAAATCAACTTGTGTGCAAAGATGTTTTTTTAACATCCATTGCACAAATGAAATGTTAATGTGATGTTTGAAGTGAAATGCTTGTGATAGAATTAGATAAGCCTTTTGTGGATTCAGAATTAATGAATGCCCTTGGCATTGTGTATCCTCAAATTTGGATGCAACCAAATATAGGATTTTCTTTTTCTTTGCATTTCAATGTCATTAAAAGACACTATTGTGAATAGAAATGAGTGAAACCTTCATTGGATCAAGTTGCTAAATCTTTGAATGTTAATTTCTTTGACATGCAATAGTCCATGTTTAAGTTCACTATGAAAGCACAAGAAACCAAGGCTATGGCTAAACCATTTGATATGAATTTGGTTACAAAGTTGTGGGTGACAATTACCAACAATTCATTCTTAATCAACATTTAAGTGAGTATATAAAGCTAGCAAAAATAGCTTTATATACTAGTGGAAGATGAATGTATTTTCTCCACTCTTGCAATCATAAAAGACAAATTGTGCAATCAATTGGGGCCACATTTGGAAATGACTATTTGTATGTTTGGACAAGAGTTTTTTACTAAAATTAACTTCTCTTATCATGATGCCATTACGAGTTGAAAAAAACAAAAAAATGTGAATTGATGTTATCACTTAAAAATGGGTGTTGGGCCTTGATTAATCTTTTTGTCTTAATGTTTTTGTTTCCACAATCTAGACAAACATGGTGATATTGTGTTCAAATTTTGTCATAAGATTTACTAACATTTGGGCATGGTGGGTGGGACTTTAAATTGCATTGGGCAAAGTTTGTTCTCAGATTGGGGTTCAACTCCCCTTCAAATTTTTGGTGTGTTATATGCAAATTATAAAGGATGCTACTTTTTATGTCATTTGTGTAGCCAAATTAATCCTTTGTGATGAATGAAATAGTCACATACATGCATTAGTTTTTTTTATAAGTGCCAATTGAAGTTAGTAAAAAAAAAATTGAATTCGCCATTTTTAAACTTCTTTCAAAAAAATGATGTATGCCAAAAGCAGGCTTACCATGTGATAAAGGGGCCATCTATTCCTATGCCAAAATTGTTATTCCTTACTTTACGCATAACTCTATTGGATGGGTAACAATGCTGTACAATCAATCAAAAGTGGACACCTGAGTAAAAAGTACAACCTACATGTAAGCTTTTTGAGAACGTACTATTGGCTTGCAGGTTGCATAGAAAATCAGAACTTTTTACTTTCAGAAAGAAAAAGGACTCAAGCAAGGCTCCAATTTCTTGCTGGTTGGAAGATTCAATTCTAAGCTGACAGACCTTCAGAATGTAGAACACCACCTCACATTCAGTCTCAGATTCAGCCTCTGAGTCTACACCACCTCCTCATAGCCAGCGCCAGATTCTGCAAACGCTGATCCAGATTCCACCCTCCAAAAATGATGTGAAGCTGCCAAACTTTACTGCAACAAAAAGAGTAATAAGGAAGGAGAGGAATGGAATAATTGTCAACAGTTAGTAAATAGCTGTTGTCAAAGCAAGACACTAAACAAACTCTCCCCCAGAGCAAGCTTTGTCTAGTGCAAAAAGTGGCCAACAATGCTCAGCTCTCCCGTCAATGAACTCTGTCTAGTGCAAAAAGTGGTCAACAGTGGTCAACCCTGCACAAAGCCGCATCATTCTGCTACAGGGTCCAAGTTCCAGTGCCAGAGAATAATACAAGTTATAAATAAGCTCAATTGACAATGGTCAGTACCAGATCAGAGGTGGAAGTTTGCAGAGCTCCTCTGTAACCATCTCCTCTCCTGATCAGAGGTGAAGATTATGGGTGGGTCCTGTGTCACCTTCTCCTGTCGTCCAACCAAATCTCAACTCCAACTGCACTGGATGTTAGCTTTACAGCTTCCTGTTTACAAAATGTTCCAAACTATCCATTGACTCCTGAGTCAGATTCAATCAGCTGTCTTTCTATTCAAGTAACTTTTTGGCAGATCTTAGAGTAGCCCATTTGTTTGCGTTGTAACTTGCAGACCCAAAAAAACCAAAGGCTGTTTCCCCTGAATTTCAACTGGACAGTACTGATGGCAAGATATCAGAAAGGGATCCAATATTTTTATCACTGAAGCAGCAGTTCAAACAGACCTCTGTAGAAAAAAGTTACAGGCCATGGGAAAAAAAATTCATTCAGCCCATTTGGGGCTAAGTTCATCGTCCCTTAATGAGTTACAAACGGAAAGAAGGGAAGCAATGGGTCCTACTGCAACTGGCCCACCTCACATAAGAAAGCACTCTTGGTGTCTGTAAGTTACATGGGTCTCACTAATCAAAGATTGAGATGCACTTAGGAGGCTCCACCAGGGGCCACTTCAAACACAATTACTTGCTATTTTTCTTACCAGAGCCACATAAATATGGTCACAAACAGTTGCACACAGATCCAATCAAAGAGACTTTTGAGTGGTGGTGGTTTCTGGGTGGTCTTTGGACCCCAACAAGATCACCATGATGTTGCAGGGTACCCCAAAATTGAAAACCAATCTAAAGACTAAAAACAATGATTAATTTACTAACCTCAATTAAAAGTTCTTACACTATGGGTAGGCACTCATGCCAACACTTTCAGAAATGACACCTTTCCTCCACATCATTGAGCTCAACCCTTCTGAACAGAGCTTGGTCCTTTGAGCTTTTGAATGTCAGCCCTTGGATCCTCTTCCCGCTGTTTCCCATAGAGTGTGATATACACAGGCCGGGTGCGTGCAACAAGCACCAAATTGAGCACAATTCCAAGTAAACATGCTCCAGTCATGATGAACAATGTTTCCTGAAAGCAGATGGCTCCTTCACACAGCGAGGCATCATCTACCTTGGTGGCCAACTGGTGATTGGCAACTGAGTTGGCCAGGGTATTAAGTCCCCTCTGCTTCTGTGCTTCACGATCATAGAGTGTTCCAGCAATCAGACCTGAGAACACAAGTGACCCCACAGGATTGGCAACACAGAGGACATTGTATAGGATGCCAAAATTCTTGAGCCCAAATAGCTCTGACGCAGTTGCTGGAATAACAGACCAGTGGGATCCATAACCTAACCCCACCAGCAGTGAACCTATATACAGTGAGCCTGGGCATGCAATGGCAAGCAAAACATGCCCAAGTGCCATTCCTGCTTGTGCTGCAGCCATAAGAATTGGTCTTGGCAAGATGTACTCCCTGCCACATATCAAACACACAATTCTTGAATAAAGAATAGAATCATCAGCAGGATTGCAAAAAGACCTTGCTTCTCAGCAGAAAATCCCTGATGCATCATCCACCGCACATATGAAAGAAAGGGATCAGGGATATCAGTGCAACAGGGAGGATCAATTACCTGGCTATAACTTCTGAGACATATCCACCACCAAGACGGCCAAGAAAGTTCCAGATGCTTATCATAGACACAAAGATGTGAGGATTAGCATATCCCAGGGACTGACTTATCTGGCCCAGGTTGTCAATAACCATCAACCCAGATCCTGCCCCACATACAAGACCAAAGAACAGCAACCAAAAATCTGCCTTCACAGCAGCCTGCTTCATTGTGAAATCCTCGCCTCTCCGTGGTCCTCTTCTCCGCTTGAACTTGACAGCACCTTCAGCTACAGCACGAAACAATCGAGAGGAGGCACGCTCCAACCGTATTTGTCTCACATCCGCAGGCCATGTTTCCTTCTCATCCTCTAATTCACTGAACAGAACATCATCTTTATAGCTCTGCTCTTTCATAGCAGCAGCAGCGAGATGGCTTTTTTCCCCTAACAGGATGTGTTTGCTGCTATTGCTGGCACTTGCAGTGGTAGCACCTTCATCAACTTGGTCTTCAGGGATTGAGTGGATTCCATCTTGACCAAGTAGTGGTGCTCGCAATGCCTCAATGTCTTTGTCAGAAGTTGGCTCAGGGATTGGAACCTCAGGACTAGTAACAGCAAATTGCTGACCAAAGGCTGCCTTGAATGGTAACAGTAAAGGCAAACTGAGGAGGAACAGCAAACCACAAGCAAATGCAACACTGACAGCATAACTAACATGTGCCATGTCTTGGATGAGGATTGTTGCAAAGAGATAAGCAGCAAGTGCTAAGCAAACTCCATACAAAAACCTAAAATTTTGTGACTGTGCAGCAAGATTCTGTCCATCAGATGGTACATGCCGCAGAACAAACATGACCAGAATGGCCACTACTGCTGGAATGACTGCAACCATGAGGATGAGTGATGATTGTTCAGGGGCCACTGTAGCTGCGTAGATTTGTGTAAAAATTGCCCCAGAAAGCCCCGCAAAGCCTTTCAGTATGCCCACAATTGGACCTCTGTTTTCTGAGAAGTTGCGAACACAAGCCACTAGAGCTGCTGTATTAAAGTACGACTCCCCATTTGTTCCAAAGCATATTACCACACATATCTGCATAGCTCCACCACAAGAAGAAGAAAGTGCTGCCCCCGGTGAAAACTTGTTCTTCCAGCACAAAACATTCAATGGGAGGGTACCCAAGACCTAACAATTCTCCTCAGGCAACAGACTTGTTCTTCCAGCACAAAACCTTCAATGGGTGGGTACCCAAGACCTAAAAAATTCTCCTATGACAACAGATATTGTTCTTCCAGCACAAAACATTCAATGGGTTGGTACCAAGGCCTAACAATTTCTCCTCCTCTGACAACAGACTTGTTCTTCTTCCAATCTTCTTCTTTCTGGGATGATTTTTGGTGACTGCTTTCTCTGCAATTCAATCCAAAGAACTGCCAGAACCTGTGACAGAAGAATCCCAAGAACCACCTCAGGAACCAAAGGGAAAGGGAAATGAATAGGAAGGGGTTTGCTCACTCACCAGCGCGAAGTGCAGCGGGGCAACGCGACGGGTAACAGTGAGCCAAAGCCAGCCGTAGCCTACGAAATTCTGCACGGCACCCAGCAAGATAAGAGCCCATGGAGGTAACACATCACAAAGCGTGCCCGCCAGCAAGCCCACGCTATCGCCGATATCTTTGGCCACACCCAGTCTGTTGATTTGCTTCTGATTATAGCCCAGTGACGTCTTCATCACCGGCGAAATCGCCCCAAACATGTATCCTATCCCGGCACAAGCTTGCAGCCACATGGCTGCTACCAAAACAAACCATCTGTTGTTCCATATCCTCCTATCTTCTCCTCCTCCTGACGCCCCACTCATCTCTTCTGTCTCTGTGTGCCTCTGTCTCTCACGTATCTCTCTTTCTCTCCTACTCTTCCCTTCACGTCTCTCTCCCTCTTAACCTAACACAAACCGAGCACCATTTCTTTGCTCTTCTCCTAAACCTTCACAGCAATCTTACACACCCACCATCATCATCTGAGCTCCAAATCTAAGGCAAAAGGATTTTGCTGCTGCTAATCAGAAATGCCCACCGGCAGTGAACAGCGGTGGCGTTTGTTGTCTGAAGTCTTCAATCCTGAGTTGCAGCTGATGCTGTTGCCGCCGCAGCTATTGTTGTGTATAGATGTAACTACGATATTGTTGGGTCCTACATGCGAAAGAAAGACGCAAGGCATGAGGCTGGCTGGCTGGCTGGCGATGATGATGAAGCTGCTACTGTCATCCACCAATCCGTTCCTGCCAAGTGTGGTACAGCAGCAGCTCAAGAAGCAATATACAAAGGAGGCGACAAAGAAAGAAAGTAATCATCTACGAAATCAGCAACAGCTGATGTGGGTTCCACAATCCAAAGGTGTTTCCGAGGAAGGAAAAGCGTGTACTTTGGTGTGAGAGAAGAGAAGGGGGGATTGGATGCGCCAATGAGGAATCCATCTGATTGTCCTCCTCCGCCAGCTGCTGCCACTTCACGTCCCTCGGACCTCTTGCTCTTCTTCTTCTTCCTCTTCTTCTTCCTCTTCCCCTTCCCCACGGAGGTCCCCCACTCACGAGTCCACCGCCTCCCCTCCCTCCCTTGCCTCCTGCTGCCTCCACCACCAACTTCGAGCGAGCGGGCGTCGCGCGGCCTCGCCGCCAGGGGCACACCCGGTGCCGCCTTCATCGCGGGCAGCGGTGCGGTTGCCCCAAAAACAATTAGTAATTAAAATTTTAATTTGGGCTCCGTTTTCACTAACAGTAGTGACTAATTTTTTTTCCCCTCTTCCTATGGTTCCCATGTATGGTTATTTATTTATTCATTGTTATTTATTTGAGTTTCAAATTTAATTTAAATTTATATAATTATTATGGACAATGAAAAGGCACATGTTAATTTGTTTTCACTGATCCATGTTGTTGGTAGGTGAGGAAAAAGAGTTAAAATAATTATTAAAATAAGAGATAATTATTAGAAAAAAGAGTGAGATAATTATACTTGAAAATGAGACAAGTATGAATTGTTTAGGAACCATTTTACAATGAGAATTATTTTTTGTAAATTTTCTATGAATGATCATTCAATAAGAATTATCTCTCAAATTGTTCAAGGACGAACCATACAATTAATTTTTTCTCAAATCACCCATCTATGAGTTCCTTTGAAATTTCTTACCACTAGAATTATGGTTTATGGCAATGATTTTTATATGACGAATTTTCATCATTTATGAGATATATTTCAAAAAAGAATATTTTGTCACATATGAATATCGAAGGAAGATATTTTTAAATTGATGAACCTTCACCTCATTTAACATTATTTTTATTTTTTTCTCACATTTTCAAGGTGAAGATTCAATAAAAATTTTAAAATTTAAAAAATATTAGTCTAAAGTACATTCTATAAAATTAAAAGCTTTTTCCCTGGCCATGGATTGTAGTAGTGGTAGAGAGGGAAAAGAATCCATGTATGTATGTATGTAGCTTGTAATGTGGCATCATTTTTCCTTGCCATGGCCTAAATTAATATTTCAATTTTCTCACTTCTTATAGAAGTTTGATTTTGGGTTTGATGATTTTATTCTGGGACAATTTTTGTGATTTAAAAACCCAAAAAATTGGGAAAATCTGGAAAAATCCACAAATAGAAAAAGACAAATGTGTCAGACTTTTATGTGATTCTCTTTTTGTCTAATAAAAGGTGGGTGCTGGGAGGGCGGTGAGGAGGCGGTTGGGGGAGGCGGGAGGGCGGTGGGGAGGTGGGTCTTGAGTCTTGACTTTGATCTTTTGTTTCCAGTGGGTGGATGGGGTTCGGGAAGGCGCAGCAGGAATAGGTAGTGAAGTTTTTATAACTACTTTGGAAGGAGTTGAGAATCAAATAAATTGTCCTTTTTAGAGCATCACCTGCGCTGATATTGGCCCTGAACACACATTTTCTGACATCCAAGTTTAGTTATTTACTCTTTTTTTTCTACCCCATCTAGAGTATTTTTTTCAATTGTGTGATTTAGATGAAGTGTTGATTATGTATAAGATAATTTAGCCAGCCAAAATTCATAAAAAAAAGCAGAATCCTTCTATATTTTTGGCGACCTACTGGAACTTACTGTAAATATCTAACTATATATAACTTCAAAATCTGGCAAATTTGGGTCATTTTTTTCATGAAACACTTTTGTGCAAGTTGTACTCATATTTTTCAGGTCTTTTGCCAACAACCAAAAAAAAAAACGCTCACCCCCAGAGCCATAAAACTGAGACACCAAATATACGTGGGAGACTACTAATAGCAAATCACCTGGACCAATCATTATGATTGGCCAACAAGGAGCAGCAAACATTTCACATTTATTACACTTTGTTGTACCTTCTACCAAACCTGCCAAACTATGCAAACATATTAGAGTAAAGTAAGACAAACTCAGCACCAAAACCCCTGAGTTTGGTCATATCACAGGGTTAGATTCACAAAAAAACCTGCAAAAAAGTACATTACCGTAGTACCTTGGCCATTCCAACACTTGTCCATCGAATAATTAAACAATTTTGAAAAAATCATTTCAACTAATGGAATATTCTTAAAATATTCAATATTATCCTTCACAATATTTTTGATTTGGAAGAAATCATTTTTTGAAAATTTCAACATTTTTGAAAATAATATAATCAGTGGCGAATTGGCCAAGGTACTAGGGTAATATTCAAGGGGGTTTGAGACTCAAAAATCCATCAATTTTGGTGGTAAACTGAGTTTCATCCTGTCTTTCCTTTTTTTTTCCTGAGCGCCTCCACTGCTGCTACATATATTTTCACTGCTCCTAATTGTACAACTACTATGATTAGTTGGCATGTAAATTTTTGTGTAATTGTAAATCATTTACACTTACACATCTGAACTCTGAACTTTTTACAGTTACATTTATATTGTTATAGTGTATACTTTCAAAATATATATTTACACTTGGCCGGTGTAAATATTTGTTAAATATTATATATTCTTAATGACCATACCTTCTTGCAAATCCATATTAATTTACTTGTGTGCATTTCAAAGTTTGATTGTATTGTTTTTGCAATGGGCCACTTTGATTAGCCCTCCACAAAAAAATCATGATATTTTGATATTCTCTAAACATTAGCATTTTCTACCAATACGGGATTATGTTGGTGCTATTCTAAGGAATTTCTTGAATGCACATTTTGCCCTAATTCATTGCTTGAGTGCAACTTTTATTATTGCTACTATTTTTATGAAAGTAGTATTCAATAATAACTACATTATTTTTTGCCACTTTTTCAAGAACTTAGGTATTTATTGTGATTCATATTAATTAATTTAATTTATTGTGGTGCATCACAAGGCACAAATATATATTTATTTATTTATTGCAATGAGCCATTTGGTTGGCCTTTCACCAAAAACATTATGAAACCTTCCCCTTACCCCAAGTAAAAATCATAATTTTTTATATTGTTTTAAATATATGCATAAAATCATATAAATGTAGTTGTATTTACATTTACACGTCTCATATTCTACATTTACACACACAACCCTAACCATAACCCTAAGTTTGGTCATAAAGGGGGTGATATAATAAAAAAACTTGAAAAAGAAAAGGCCAGAGTGAACCAGCACCCACCAATGCACCATTTTGGATGGAT
>Ga0209208_10007434_pt1 | contig 14838 bp, 12 predicted proteins | sample S1TSphfallax_3_FD_187694 | JGI IMG/M metagenome (GOLD analysis project Ga0209208, IMG submission 187694) | Host-associated microbial communities from peat moss isolated from Minnesota, USA - S1T2_Fd - Sphagnum fallax MG (SPAdes) (version 2) | ecosystem: Host-associated > Plants > Peat moss >...
AAAAATTGCAAAAGACTCTCAATGTGAGAAACTAAAGGTAGGTTTGAAAAGGTTTCTAACATTAAGTTTGTTTGATGAACCACACAATGCACACCAATGACAAAGGGAACATTTCAACATTAGTTTTCAATTGTAATTCCAGATTTGAAGCCTTGGAAAATGTTGACCCCATCAACACCAAAACAACCTAACCTTGAAATAAACTCCTCTTCCTTCAAACCCCCTTGTGTCATCAAAAATTCATGATCAACAACTTAGACTATCAATTCCATGTATCCACAAAACACTTGTTGGGCACTCAATAACAAGGGAATATAACACCAATCTTAGACAATGTAACCATGCACACTTGCCCAACTTGCATCATCCATGGACATGACCACATCATGTGCAAGCAAGATACATAAACTTGGCATTTTCAGTAACAACAAAACTTAAAAGATTTTCTCACTTCATGGTCTATGTGTTCTAGCATTTCCCAACTAGCCATGTGAAACTAATGGCTTTTGGGGACAAATTGAAATCTTAAAAACTTAAACAAATACAAAAAATCCTCATAATTTGTCATTGGTTTGCCTTTACTTAGAAGGTTGAAAACAATGGCAAATTGAACAATTTTTTGTTTATCTTCCATTACCTAACAAAGATTAAGTTGTTCGAAGTCAACTAAAGTTGAGCATAAGCAATTTCATTTTTTGCATGCCCGCATTTTGAATCCATAAACCACTTACCATTAAGAACTTTACTTTACATGTTTGTTTTTTGATGGAATCCCATTGAACCACCAAAAAATTGTCTTTGATTTGACAAAAATAACCATGCCAACTCCATTGAAAATAGGTTTTGCCAATGTCATTTTTAGAGTCCAAAGATTTAAAACTCGTGGGTCACATTAATATTACAAGTCTTTTTTATTTTTTGGGATGAAAAGCATACACATCCTCAACAATAATAGGGTTGAAGTTTTCAAAAGGTTCAAACATTTGATAAACAATATTAGGGATTTTGAGGTGAAATAATTGTCAATTCAAGGTTTTATAATTGGTTTTCTAGCTCACCCATATGAATGGATGCAAATGCACCAAAAGAAAAAAATTCATTAAATGCAAGGGTTTACTTGGGACTTGACCACCAAAAGAATACTTAAACTTGAAATTACTTGGAATATGCAATTGTGAAAGCATGATTGAAACCAAAAATGAAAATTGATTTCTCAAACAACAAATTCAACTTAAAAAGAAGTGAAAATTAAAGAGGTTTAACATAAATGGTTCACCTCAATTGAAGAACTATAATTAAAAATTTGAATGCAACACTACACATGGTTTATAGAATTTTGAACACAAAATATGTGCACTATGCACTCAACAATGTGTGTTTACAACTTCACAAAAAAATTCCAAACCAAGAGCCTTTGAACAAAAAATGCAAGTCCTAGCACCTTAATCTATCACATAAGAAATTTGAACCCAAGCTTAAAGAGCCTAGCTTGTTGATCTAAAGGTTTGAACTCTCAAGTCACAAATGTGGCAATGTCACATTACAACTTGTGCCTTAATGAGTTGTGACGCAAGAATGCAAACTTTAGAATGCACACACAAAGAACACGGACTCATTAACATTGAACAAATTGAGACTTAACATTGCACATGCACATACAAAATTGAAAGTTCTCTTAAGATCTTAGAACCTTGAGCAAATTGAGACTTGGCACACATAAGAAAGTTAGAATCTCGAGCGACGGGGAATGGCCATGCAAACACAAATAATTCCGATATCAAATGCTCATTGCGAAATAGTGAGCTTCAATTTGAATGAACATTGAGCTCCAATCTAAGCAAGCACCAAATCACAATTAGTACATTGAATGAGTAGAATGTATCAAACATTGTGGTCCTAATACAACCTACAACTTACAAGTTGCACAAAAAAAATCAAAGACAATGCACATTGTTCAATCAACTACAAAACCTTCAATTGAATATTTAAGAGTTGTTAAGATGAGGTGGGAGCTAAGTCTAGCCCCAACCTTGCATTTAAGGGATGTCCTCTACCCATGGGCCTACTACGACCCATTGGAAAACATGAAGTAATAAGCTTAAGCATAGATCACGAGGCACATAGGAGCAAGAAGCACCATGTGCCAACAAAGAGGTCCCTTGCACCTATATCTCTCGCACCTACTTTGGTGTAACTAGGTGTAGGGGGCGTCTTGTTGGGGTGAGGTCTCTCTTCTTTCTTGAGGAGGCATTACTAATTTGTATATAAGGTACTTTGTGCTTTCCAAATACACTAGGAATGTTTTCAAGATGCTTGGCTTTAAGGAGGATTGTTTAGAGGACTTTGTTTTCTATCTTTGATGCTCTCAAGTTCATATTTCCTAAACCATTGAAAGTGTTAGTTTGTGGCCTTGAGGGCTAGGGTTCAAATCCATCTCTTCACCTCCTACAACCTACATGGAACACCATACAAACTCTTTGGGTAGGAGGTTGGATAACTAACATTTAGGTTGACTAGCCATGAACCGTAGGCTTATCGAATGGTATAAGTGGTAATTTCCATTTTACAGTAACAAAATTCTAAAGAATTGGACACTCAATTCCTCATGACTAGGTCAAAATAATGAGAGTTGACACACTTCACAAACAACTCTTGAACACCTTGAGATTGCACATAACATTTAGGAAAAGGCATTTGATGCAATTTGAACCCAAAATGAATTTGAGACTCATCATATACTTCATTGTAGTTTGGACCCTTGAAGGAGACACTATTTTTCTTTTTAGTATAGTTTGTAAATGCTCCTACATTGAAACATCAGGAAAAAAAAAAAGAATTTTCAAAATCCAATAAAAAAATTGGACATTTTGTCATCCCACAATTTTGGAGCTTCATAACTCCCAATAAACTCAACCAAATGGAAAATGCAAGATTATTTTCCTTAGTGTGTATGTTTCCTTAGTGAAGGTTTCGAACACCTTGTTAAGCTCCTAAGTAAAAAGTCAATTGCTTCTCCAAATTGCACTTTCAATGGGTAGAGCAAATCTTCAAATGATTAAAGAGCTTGGGATGAAACAACCTTGTTCTTTCAGAATAAATGACATCTTTTAATATCTCTCTTTAATCTATCACAATGAACCAAAGATCATTCAATTTGAAGGAGAAATGAGATATCCAAACTTTAGAAATTAGCAATAATGTAACATGTAGCATCAAACCACATGTGTGATCCTAACCACCATAATGGGGGATCACATTACAAATAATAGTTGTTCATGAGCCCCCTGCATTTTGCAAGTCACCAATTATGACTTGTTACAACAATATAAAATTGATGATGTGATTTTTAATAAGTATTGCATTTGTAACTTAATTGTTCAAATGGATGAATGTTTATCCATGTCCAGTAGTAGATCCCAAATGTGCCAAGCTTTAATTATGTTTAAAAACCAAAGCTCAATAGAAATTTGTCATTTGAATTACCTGATGACAAAGCTCATACACTTATACATGCAATTTATGGCAAAATGAGTTTGAAAGATCAACCTCATATGTAAGGTTTACCCACATGATGAATCAAGGCAGACCTTAGTGGTGCATGGGTAGGAGGGAAAACAGATCTACCAAAGTTACAAAGAACACATACAATGAGATTGCAAAGTATGAGACCATTACAGTCATAAGGAAAGAACAGTAACTAGCTACCATTACTCCCCACTGACTTCTTCAGCCCCGAACAGTTGGTGTAAATAAGCATGTACTAAACTGCTCAAGACTTTAGGGTAAACAAATATATGAAAAATCTGTGTCATGAATTATGGTCACATCTCCAGAAGTAATGGAACCAGATCATGATGTAGACTAGCACTCAAGAGACATAGCTAATCGAAAAGTCAACAATATCCCTATTCGAGCTGCAACAAGCTTGTGACAGTACGCTTCATGTGATTTAGCTTGCCCCTCCACAAGCAAGCATCTAAACATAAGCCATAGTGAAACCTAAATAAGAGTATAGTAACTGGGGCCTCCTGCACCCTGAACATATCCATGAAGCACAACACTGCACACTACTTGCATACAGTACATCTGCAGGAACCAGAGTGGAGTTGAGGGACCAAGCAGTCAAAACCCTCCATTTAAACAATTTGTGGAGAGTTCATTGGTGATCACTCTTGTCAAAACAGGTCCCCTGTTGATATACCTCCTGTTGGGCCATCTCTAGATGTTCCTCTTGCTCTTGAGGATAAAAAGTAAAAACCAGCATGCTGATCTGAATGAAGACTGATGGGAGAATTGTTTCTGAAATTTACTTGGATCATGATTCAAAAGCTCCCAAATTCAGCTCATTCAATACTTCAAATGATGGAGCAATATCCACTGGAACCTGCATTTTCAATAAAATTAATGTCAACCATGTATGTATGGAAGTATAAATTTGCTCCTCCCAAGATCTAACTTTCATGGTTTCTTCCAATGCCTCACAAATCAGAGTATTACATGCTTGGAGAAATTCCAAGCTGCTACAACTCATTCAAATAGGTGCGGACACTCTAATTCATTGCAGAAAACCTTAGCAGCAACAGAATATGCTTCTGCTGCTATACTTCTCTCTTTCCACACTGGAAAGAAGAACAAAACTGGATCTGCAAAAACATTAACTTCCACAAAGAACCTCAGAATAAGTCAGTGACTGTCTTAGAATAGCACTCATGCTAAATCTGGGACAGTACACTAATACAGGATGTTAATGGTCAAATTCTTACTTGCAAACTATCAAAGCCACAATTAAGGGTTTTAACAAATGCCAGAGGACTTGATCCTTCCATTGACTTGTAAGAACCACTTTCCAAGAGGCAGGTTTAGTGGTTAAAAAGTCAGAATATCTCTGCTTCATGTCTCTGAAAGATGAATTGCAATAATCTAGAGGTGGAGCAGAAAATACCTGGACATCTTCCAGATGTGAAAAGGCTCGCTGCAACTGTGGTGTTAAAATGGCATATTTTCTTAACAGGGCTTGGGCAGCAGCCTTGTCTCCTGTTGCCTCAATTTTCAAGATTACTCGGCTCAAATCTTCTACACATTCCCTCACCTGCATCCATAACCACAGCCCCTCAAGTACTGCTGAGCTGCTGTCATCTAGAAAAATCTCTGTGAAATGCTCACACCTCCTCACCATACTGTAAGCTCTCTTGACGGAAGACAATAGCAAGCAAAAAGAATTCTGATGTTGCACACATATCAGATGAGATGGTGGGAGTTTACTCTTGAATAATCAACTGAGAAGGAGCCATTTTCATGTGACACAAATCCTCCTTTCTCCAAAATCCAGTTGAATTGCAGTGCCTGTCCTTTCCTGGTAAAGATGCCCAGACACAAACACCCTGGTTATGTGCTCATGAAGAAAAAAAATAGCCATACCATATAAGAAAGTGAGGGGATCCAGAATTCAATGAGTAATCATCAGTGACTTGGCACAGTAGTGGTCCAAATCTTACCACACCATGCTCCAAATGTATCCAGTGCTCTATACAGTTTGAAATGCATTGTTCATACTCTTTGGTATGCACATCAAGGATGCACCATATCTTAAGGTAGATGAAAGACAGTGGTCCTCCAAGGCAGTTCTATGTTGGTATTACAAGGGAGAGACTGTTATACCCATGAGCCTCCTTAAGCCCAAAGCGAATGGAGCGGAAGCAGCCTGCAAGGAAAGAGACATACATAGTTTTCTCCAATCTTTTGGGCAGTAAACCCTGAAGCCCCAAGAATTTCCCAATCTCCATATCAGAATAAAACTTGCAGCACAAGGGGAAAAGTTATAGACTGTGGAGGCTACTTTCCATGACAAAGTATAGATGGAAAATATGGTAAGAGAAGTCTGACAGAGAACCCTGAGGAAAAGGCCATGTACTCATCACAGATAAGGGACACAACTCACTAGGCCAACCTCAGAAAAAGACATAATGCCATAGGACTAGATGTACACCAATGCAAATTTTCTGTTCATCAAGTCACTGGTGGGGATCCTGCCTCACATACTCTCGTGTGTCAACATGTGCAGGCAGGATATTTGGTACAGATATACACTCCAAAGTAGACACATGAACTGTTATTGAGTACCTTGTCAAGAAGAAAATGAAGAGCCCAGAGCCCAACAATGTCTGCCTTTGCCTCTTCAATTGCAGAGTAGACCTCTTGCAACTCCTGTTACCCACTGACGCAATTCAATCCACAGATTCCAGCTGTACATTGATATTATGTCAAACTCCAATTCCCTTCAAAAGAAAACTTCCAAAATCACTCAAGAAACTTTTGTCAAAGACAATTCAGTAAGGGTGAAGGAGCCAACCAGGCGCACAGTGGACTCTCGGCCATCAGGTGTAATGATTCCATGAGGCCCAATTCCATGACAGCATTCATGGCATATTGTGTGTGTGAAGAATGACTCAAAATCAGCATTTTCTCTTTGAGATGACTCTATACATACTTTTGCTATAGGAAGCAGTATGTAGTCAAATCTGCCCCATAACCACCACTGTCAGTCATTCTCCAGCAATGACCCTACATGTCCTATTCTCTGCAAGACGCCTCCAAATAACTTCAATGTTTGACAAAGCATGTCTATTGCTGTCATGAGCTAGGGGAAGTCTGAGGTCTGCAGGCCAACATTGAGGACAAAGACTTAAGGATGGATGTCTTACTTGGCCTGTGAAATGTTCTTGAGCATGACCATGGCACTTCCACGCTCTTTTACTATCCGATCATCATTGGGCAAATTGAAAGCCACAGTCTGAGGTCCTTTCACATCCTGCAAATTGATTTTCCTTTTATCACAGTTTCTTCCATACAAATCACCTCTCATAAATAAGTCAGGTCATGGAGGTCACCATTGAGAGATAACATTCTCAGGAACCAGTTTCAGGATTTGTGGCTCTCAGCAGTTCAATGAATTAGAAACAGCACAGAATGCTTTGCTCAGAGATAGCAGTGTCAAAGAAATCGCCCATTTTGAGATCAGTGCCTCTCAGGAAGTCAATGACCTCCCATACATTTATCACAACACCTGAGGGATCCAAGTCATGAAAAGCTCATACCCCACTGTTGAACAGCAACCGTATGACACGAATAGGAGAAGCTGAAACACCCTTTGACTTGTACTCTGAGGCCATTGGCAAGTTGTCTTCCAGTTCCTGCAAGACTGACATCTCAGTCACCTATTTCCCTCAAATGTAGGCCCCATCAATCCCTCAACTGACACAATTCTGCCATAAATAAACTCACAAAAGCAATAAACCAAGATTAGAAGCTCAAACTTTTCATTTATGGAAATGAAGAGGAAGTATGTTGCTGTTTATGGCTGGGGCATTTGACTGCACATATTTGGCACCTGGAGGTGTTTGCTGAAGAGTGCTAACTGTGAAGTGGCCTCATCATCCCGAATTCCAATGAAAGCCTCAAATGTAGCCTGTTTGGTCAACAACAATCAGACATGATGCAGAATCAACCAAAAGCTGCAACTTGTTGCCTACTGTCCAACACATAAAACTCCATGACCTTTGGAATGCATCATTGTTCACTGTTCAGTGTCAACATCTGAATGACTATCCAAGCCCTTAAAAGTGACAATTCACTAGTATTGAGCAACTTGTTGTGCAAACCTTATATCCAAATAATGCATCTGTATATGTCTCATATGGGCCAATTGTGACATCTACTGGAGAGTCCTGTTAGCACAACAACAGAAACAATGAATCAACTTATCCCAAAAGCAGAAAGAGGTTAATTACAGATCTTGGTGGCAGAGAATAGCAATTCAATCTGAACTCCATTTATCTGATGAACTCTAGACTCAAGTGCAAGAGTCATCTAACACAGGTACAGTAAGCTATCATACATCCCTCTCCAACTTGCTGAATTGTGTCACCATTGCATGAGAGAAAATTTGTCTCATCCTCCTGGCTACAGATTATTGCTTGAGTACTGGCCCCAAAGTCACCTAAAACTTTCCATGCTGGATTTAATCTTATCAACAGTCTCCATACAATCCATTCTCAAAACTTCCAGGTCTCATGGGAGGTTTTGTAGTTGACAAATTATCAAGTCTCATGGGTACTGAGAAATCTCTGTACTCACAGTTAAAGGTAACCAGAACCAGGTGAACTTTCACTTAAGGGAACAGGGAAGAAAATAACAGAAGGGCAGAATTAGTTCAAAACTAGTTATATGAACAGCAGTGACAGTCTCTCACTTGTTCAGCAACTATCAACAGGAACATATATGATAGTGGCTTTCTTTCACAACTTACCCAACAACATCAGCTCCCTACAGTGCATATAAGCTAGTGTAAGCCTGCATACTGAGTTTCTGTCCCAAGTGTCCAGCAACAGGAAGACTCATACCGGCTAGCACCATACACCAAAGAAGGGAGGCACAAAGGGAAACAACAAAAGCAAAGTAGGAGGCACATAAGGAAGAAAGAACCAAACACAGCAGATAAGACAGAAGATGAACAAAGACAAAATGGACTTTAAAAAGCTCCCCACTTACAAGACTCTGTACAAGCTCACCTACAAAACTCCAAATGCTAAAATTCCACAAGTATATTTCTGTGTATTGAGCAAACATCTGGGCCTCAAAGATATATCACAGAAGACCCTAGGACTTTGGTTTATGATTGAATTTGGGAAGTAACAAGAGAAGCCATTAGAAGTACAATGTAACTCTCAAAATGTTAAGGTTTAATGTCACCACCAAAAGAGACTTTATCTGGGTACGTTAAACACTTGAAGTCCAGAAAATCCAGGACAAAAAGATCATCCACAAACCTACAGAATTGATCAAACTCATAGGCAAAGTGGTAGAAGTTTGCTAAATATACTGTGACATGGGAATACCTATACACTGTTTGTAAGCACAGTGGCCAAAAGTAAGGAACAGATTATGTATCAAACATTAATGAAAAGATTAAGTGTGAAACTTCCACAACCTTGAAACTATGGAGAAACACAAAAAAACTTATCATTTGTTTATTCTCAAGCCACAAAAACCTGAAAGTAAGAGCTGTTCTTTGAACCAACAAGAACTTAAAACTACGAGATTTCAACATATGGCCAAACACCTTATAACTCCAAACTTTCATACAAGCTTTTAGATTTGCTAGGTTGAATCTGTACATAGAGTTAAAGATTCAATAACTGCAACAAAAGCAGAGAAGTTTTATCAGCTTTGAGATCTAGAAGGATTTAGGAGTTTGATCACATCTAGTGCTCCTGTAGAGTCATTGAGAATCCAACTACTATCCCGAGGAACATGAGCCTTTCTGAGCTTTGACACCCAAAGATCATTGACCAAAGGTAATTTTGCATTGTAGAAAGAAATGAGTCACTTAGAAACATCAGTGGGAGAAGCCAAAGTGGTTGCAAGAATAAATCTTGGTTTAAGCAGGTTCTTATGGAACTTCAAAACAGTGTAAAGAAAAGGAAGACATAAGGCCACACTTCAGTTTAATGGGAAACTGCATCAGAGCAGGAAAAGGTCATCCCAATCATCTTATTGGAAATGGAGAATATGTTATTCAAATCAAACTTTCAAGTCAGAGGTCACATGCACATACCAGCTCCATCCATGCAATATCTGAGTCATAATAATCATTCGTCAAGAATGCATTTGCTTTGGCCTTTAGCAACCTCCGTAAGCTGTTACAATGAAAGATGGAATGTGGTCAGACAATCAAAAACCCATGGTTTGCATGCATAGCATTGGTCACAGAAGCAGAAATGCTCAACACAATACCCCAAGAACCCTACAGCCCATCTTTCTATGAACAGGAGCCAGGCACTACATCCAGCAAAGGTGTTCTTTTACAGGCACTGTATAGAGTACACTGGTCAATCAGCTTCTCAATAAAATGGAACATCAAAGGTATCGAAAAGAGCCCAATATGCTGGTGTGAACATACCTGGGTGTGTCTGCAGCATCTCCAGCTTTGTGCAACAGGTCTGCAGCTTTCGTAAGGAATAAAGAGTACTCTTCTGAATAAGGAACAATCTTCAGATGATGGAGCTTACCAACCTTTTCATCTGGCAGATCCTCCGGTCTACGAATAACTGTGAAAAATCCAGTGGCAGAATCTTGTTCTTCCTTGCTAAGAGTAGCCTTCCATTGATTGAACTCCTAGCCCACACAACAGCTAACCTCTATGAGAAGTATTTACCAAGATTGTAACTGGAAACATGCTGTAACTTGAATTACTGGATTTCTCCTCTTCACATTAATGGTGATCTGACATGCTTCTCACCAACCTAATAGAAAATTTATTTGCTTGTGCTGATTCTGCAAAATATGGAAATTATCATTTCTCCAGTCTCAAAGATAAAAAAGTAACAGTGGGATGGCATGTGAGACTCAGTGCCTTCATTCATACTATGCTTAACACAATACTACCTCCTGTGCTAAGCACCATGATGGGGATAACAGAATCAACAAATCTCTCCATTGGGATTCCAACCCCCCCGAGTTTCCCCATTTTGGTGACTGGTTTATCCTCACAATCCCCATTAGAGTTGGTTGGTTGACATGGGTTAAATCTGGCAAACACCTAGTGGCGGTTTGAACCCAGAACCAGTTGCAAGGTGGCCATGACCATTAAAACACCATGCTATTGGCTTGATGCTATCTTCATATCCACAGTTAGCAAAAGAAGATGAAAGAAAGGAAACCAAGTAAACAGAAAGAAACACAAGAAAAATGTAACATAAAATCTGACATATCCAATGATGTAATATAGCTCACTTCTTTGTCCATGTCCCTTGGGTAGAAATTGGCACCAGGTGATTTAGAAACAGGAAACGCAGCCTTGTACTGCACCCCTGCCCAACTAGGCACATCCTTCTGTGCTGCATTCTTTGCTAGCTGAACCGCAGAATCTGCAGTTGTCAAGTAAGCGCAGTTCTCATCCAAAACTGACCTGCAGAAAATGTTGTCACCAAAACTCACTCTCTTGCAGCTCACACAAATTCATTGCCTGGGGCCTTGGGGGTGACTATTGTCCATGTTTCGTATAGTTGGTCCTGAAGCTGACTGTTCTCTCAAAACAATGGATCATTTAGCTCACATTATTCCTGATCATGAAACCAAAAGGTACATATTTCCAAGTAAGAGATTGCTGGGTACCATGGACTCTTATTGATCAGATAGTATGCAAACTTGAGCCTGTCAAGCTCAGACTTCTCTGCTTGCTTTTCGAGCCAGAGCTTCAATGCTGGGTTTGTTCTCCATTCCTGCTTCCAAAACCACCTCAATTAGTTAACCTAATTCTCTCTATTATGAGTATGCTTGCACTTTCTTAGTAGAGCAGCCTACCACATCTTGACAATCTGCTTCAAGAGCCACACCATGAAAAATTGCAAAGTTAACCACTAGCCATCAATTTCTGTGGTTCTGTCATTTGGAGGAGGATTACATCTTTGCTGTTGTCATCCCTCAGTTCCAACCCCAGGCCTGAATTCGGAGCAGACCTTGACTAAGCTTCTGTGAGGATTTTGACACACTGTATTTACCCTCCAGAAATATCCTGTTTGAAATGAGGATGCTCAGGTCTAGTTTAAAAGGTTTACAATGTGATCATTATCCTGGACCCAAGAAGGAAAATGCCCCACACAAAAAGAAATACCTGTTCAAGGAAAATATGATCGAGCACTTTGGCAGCATGGATTGTGTAAGACAAAGCCAGAGCATCTCCCTTGCTCAGACCTGTAATCTGCCCCCAAACATGTACACAGTAGTTGTACCTAAACTGGAGCTTGCACAAGATTTCAGGAATACCAATCCTTGTGAGAGGTGCCTCTAAAGGCAATCCAAGACTCTGCAAGACTGTGCACCTTACTTCTGGTGATGAGGGTGGGCACACTGAAATCTCAACCACCTGGTTGTGCAGGGAACCCTCTTTTCAATAAAACTGAAAGCAGCACAGAATGTCTGGATGTATGCTAAGATCAGGATGCAACTTAATATGTCTTACCTCTCCCTTGACAGTCACTGGAATGTAGCGGCCAAGCTGGTTTTGTAATGCTCCAACCCTTGCATTCTGATCAAGCCCATACCTGTGCAACCCACAATCAATGGCATATGATAACAAGCACAAATTCTTTGTTCCAATGCTTCCCCAAGAGGTATTGCTTGAAACAAAACCCCATATCTAATGCAATTAGGTACCTCAGCATGAGCATCATTAAAATGTTTGCACATGCTATGCTTGACATTGACAATGATTGAAAGCTAACAAACAAACCCCAAAGCTTTTAGCCATTAGCATCAATTTTACTAGGCCCTTGTATCATGATTGGAAGGGCCATATCAATGCCTCGTTGCAGGAAAATTCTTCGACTGAAATTGCAATTGACAACATTTATACTCAAGGTGACAATCGAGGAATCTTCTTAGACAAACAACAATCATCTCTGAATCTTATAATTTAGATCTGAGAGAGTAGTGGAGAGACTGCCTTAGAAGTCTCAAAGCTGAGATCAAAATGTCCAACATGTAAACAATATGGGGAGGACCATCTCCATTCTGGCATGAGATAGTAGTTCATGGTTTAGCAGTTTGCCAATAGTTGTGGTAATTATTTGCACTGCTTTCTATCACTTAAACCATTCCAGGACATTGCAGGAATCAGCAATCCTCCTTGATGCAGAATACTATTGCTTCAAATGAAAAGCAACTTAAGAAGCAATATCATAAAGATACCTGGTTGCTCTGTCATTGTTCTTTCAGAGTGATGGTGTGCTCTGAACAGTCAGAGGCCTATTAAACAGCTCTCTGAGCAAAGACTCTTTTGACAGTATTGAACTATTACCTGCTCAAGGGGAAGCAATCTTTAAGTGCATGTTCCTAGCACATTGTCTGAGGCATAGGATTTAAGAACACACCTCTTCTGGATAGCTGAGAAGAGCTCACCATAGCCTCCATCTACCTCATATGGAACATAACCTGCATCTTCCTTCCGCAGAAGTTCTGCATATTCTTTCCAGCCAATGTACTTCACTGCTGATACCTCTGATTCCTGCCAAAGAGCCACCCCTAGAAAAGAATAAGGCACTTGGAATTAAGGGCTGACTCTCATAATTTGCCACATGGGTACCAAGGAATTGTCAGCTCAAGAGGTACACATGAAATGGTAGTCAGGAGAAAGAAACCTGCAGAGAAAAGGCATCCAGTGGAATGGGTTCAACAAGTGTCACAAGATAAACATCATTGTACTCATTGTTGATGAACTTTCCATCATTGATGACACTGCATTCACAGATTTGAAAGGATTTATCACATTATCAACAAATCAACTGTGAAATGCAGATGCTACATCAATCAAACCAATTCAACCCCGAAACAAATACATGACATGTCCTCTATAAGGCACAAGTTGCACACATTGCAGAAACCAAATAAAGGCTAAACCACTTAAAGCATGGGCCCTGATCATTACAGGCTTGTTAGAAAAAATATGCCAGAAGGATCTAATGGTATTCCCGAAAATAGGTTCATACACTCAATCTTATAATGACAACTTGCTGACAGATCAAGCACATGAGGTTATGCCTCACCATTGTTGAAGATAAACAAAGAGCAGTTCAAAAGCCTCAGATGGTAATGTGATTCCAAGCTCTTCCTGCAGTTCTCGCCTGTCACAGCAGTAGAAGGGAACATCACATATCTATGAAATTCCAGAAGAATCTCCACAAACAAGAAAATTGAAGGTAAAATGACAACAAGTGCAGTCACAACCTTATGAGAGTCACTCACACACACACACACACACACAAATGGAGATGGACGTGGAGCTTGCCTGGCAGTTATGAGGGAAGTGTCCCCAGCAGATATATGTCCAGCACTGGAAATGTCCCACAGGCCTGGCCATGAATCCTTGCGATCAGCCCGCTTCTGTAGCAGCAATTCACCGGTACTCTCCACATAGATCCACACATGCACCGCGGCGTGATAATCACCATCAGCATGCACAAGATGCCTTTCAGAGCCCCAATCCAAATGCATGTCAAGATAATATACTTATATTAAAAAAGCACGGCAACCGAAATCATTCTCGCATAAACAGGAAAAAAACAGACTAGGAAAGAAAAGCTTGGGACCTAGGCGATTTTCAGAGACGGTTTTCGTCAAAAACTCGCTCATCAGCCCTCAAACAATTGCGAAGAGCATAGGGTAAAAACACAACAACGTGATGCAGTCGAAGAAATGACGCCAGAAAAGAATTGAGCAAAGATACCTCAATTTGCTTCGGCCGCTTCGAATGCCATCCGGAGAGAGAACATCCAACGACTCCGCCAACGATTCCTCTTCCCCCATGGCTGCTGCCTCTCCCTATAGTTCTTCTCTCTGCACTCTCCAGAGCACGAGCGAGCGAAAAACCAGGAATGGAACTCTACGCGCGCACACACGCCCTAATAAGAAGCCGGTCACAGTGCCATGGCTCTGCCCTTCCTGTGACTAAGGAGATCAGGGCAAGAAGGAAAATAATCTTATGGTGCATTCACACTTGATGTTAAGTCAGTGTTAAATGAAAATCTAGGTGGCATCCTAAGTGGCACCCAATGTTAAATGGGTGATAGCTTAATGTTTAAGTGATTGTTAGCTTGTTGAGTCCCCTAACACCAAAGTGTGAACACACCTTTATCATTAGGATTCAGTGTTTCTGCTTTTGGCAAAAAATTTGCATCCTGGCAATGAAAATTAAGTCCTTGCAACAGGTACAAATTTCAAATGCATTTTTTGGGAAATAAAATTTACAAATGGCACATTGTCGCCATTATGAGGATTTTTTTT